>R27__coassemble_1638_pt1 | contig 9944 bp, 9 predicted proteins | sample R27__metabat2_high_PE_005 | metagenome-assembled genome bin R27 | reverse complement strand
GTTTATTATTATACACAAGCAGGAAAATTTATTTATATCGATTTACTTGCGAATAAAAATTGGGGGATTTTTATTAATGGCAGGAAACAGAATGGTCGAGAAGTCCAAGAGGGCAATTAAGGATGCGCTTCTCGATCTCATGTACGTAAAAAGCTTCAAGGAAATTACCGTAAACGAGCTTTTGGTAAAAGCTAACATCAGCCGCGGTACTTTCTATGCCCACTTCAACAACCTTGACGATGTACGTCAGCAGCTCGTTGCAGACCTCTATGAACACGCTGATGAAATCTTCCACGATTTCAAGGCAAGCGATCTGGCAAAGGATCCTCGTTCCACTATGCTCACCGCTGCGGAGATGATGATCCAGAGCCGTGACCCTGCAAAGCGCGTTTTCAAATTCATCAATGTTTACGGTCTGGCGTCAGAGCTTAAAGACTGGCTCACAAACTACATCCTCGAGGATGAGATCATCGTTGAGCAATTCGGCGGTATGGAAAAGGCTATGCCCTATTCCCGCTTTATTGCCGGCGGTATTATGCACGCTTACAACGCGTGGATTATGGAGGACTTCCCCATTTCGGCTGAGCAGCTTGCTGACTCTCTCAGTTCGATACTTCTGGGCGGTCTTAATCAGGTCATCACTCGTGACGAAGAGAACTGATAAGAAAACCAAAAAAGCCAATCTTCATAATGAAGATTGGCTTTTTTCATATTTATATTTATTAATCAGTCGCCAAATGATACTCCGATATCCCGGGCAACCTGAATGAGCGGATGATCGGTTGGCAGGAACTTTGTTTTGCTTGCCGCTTCCTCGAGAGGAATTGACACAATTTCTCCGTTCTGAATTGCAACCATGCGGCCATATTGCTTATTGGCTATAAGCTCTGCTGCTGCGGTACCGAATTGAGTTGCAAGAACTCTGTCATAAGGGCAAGGAGGACCGCCGCGCTGATAATGGCCGGGAATAGTAACTCGGGCTTCCTGTCCGAGAGCATTCTCAATCTGCTCAGCAAGCTCATAGGAAATAGTGGAGTGCTTTGATTCTTCGCGCTTTTTGCGGCTCTCTTCCTCTGTCAGCACCTGATCGTGGATGCTCTTTGCGCCCTCGGCAACTGCGATAATAGAAAATGCTCTGCCGCTTTTTCTGCGCTGTTCAAGCGCTTCTATGACCTTATTAATATCGTAAGGAATCTCAGGCAGCAGAATAATGTCTGCGCCGCTTCCGAGGCCTGCGTGCAAAGTGAGCCAGCCCGCATCGCGGCCCATAAGCTCAACGAGAAATACACGGCTATGGGAGCTTGCGGTGGAATGGATGTAGTCAATAACATTGGTTGCAATGTCAACTGCGCTCTGGAATCCGAAGGTTGTATCCGTGCCCCAGATATCGTTATCTATGGTCTTGGGCAGAGTTACAACATTCATACCGTTATCCATGAGAAGCTTTGCGCTCTTCTGGGTGCCGTTGCCGCCCATAATAACAAGGCAGTCAAGGTTAAGGCGGTTATAAGTATCCTTCATGGCGGGCAGAAGAGAGTTGCCCTCATCATCCACAATATCCTTACCCGGTATATATCTCTGGCGTGAGGTGCCGAGCATGGTGCCGCCCTCGGTCAGTATACCGCAGAAATCCTTAGGCTCCATGAATTTGTAGTCGCTCTCTATCAGTCCGCGATATCCGTCATACATTCCGAATATCTCGAGGTTTTCTATTTTACTGTATAGCGCCTTACCTATGCCGCGCATTGCCGCATTCAGTCCCTGACAGTCGCCGCCTGAGGTTATCAGCGCTACTCTGGTCATCTTCTTCAATTAAATTACCTCACTTAGTTTGTTACCCGTATATTTTATAATTTTTGACGGAATTGTCAAGGCTATGCACCAAAAAACGAAGGGATGCACAAGTGCATCCCTTTTTAGTTTATTTTTTGAGATATGATATGTACAAATCCACATATTCGGAAAGGTCGCTTTTGCCTTCATAGTTTATTTCCTCGAAAACATTACCATATTGAATGTAGAGTCTTTGTTCGTCGTATGTTTTGAAATGGTCAATGACATAATATACTCTTGCCTCGGGCTTGGCGATTTGCGTGAGCTTATGGGTCGGGACTGAGCCGTCGTAGTGTATCTCATATTCTCCGCCCTGCTTCTTAGTCTCCTCAACAATCTTGTCGGCACGGGCTTTCAGCTCATCCCCGTCGAAATCCCGTTCATCTTCAATACGACCCTCAAGCATTTTTTCAGCGAGCTTTTCACTCTTCAGTTCATAGTAGAATACGTGGTGGTCATAATAGTATCCGATTTTGCCGTCACCGCTTTGCCAAAGCTGGAGCATTTGCCGAGTCAGCAGGTCGTTTTTGCGACGACCGACATGTGTCTGATCGGCGTAACCTGAGTAATCTTTAATCCGATCAATTCTCGCCATGTCTGATCCTTCTGCCTCATTTATCTCCGCAATAAACGGAAACGGGTAGCTTTTAAGGTCATCGGCATTTTGCAGCATGTATCCTGTTGAGCTGAATAAAATTATGAACCATGCTATGATTACCGGCAGCGAAAGAGGAAGAAAAACTCTCCCAAACGCCTTTTTAACTCTGTTTTCTTCGTTCTGCGGCATAGTTCCGCCGCTTTCAATCGTCGCAATCTGTTTCTTCAAATGGTTTGCGCTTCTTATATGAATAACGAATTCGACAGCAAGAACAAGCGCCACAAAGGTACTTATTATGAATTTTACCGTTCCGAAGTCTATCAGATAATCCACCCAGCCGCTGCTTCCTTTTATCAGCATCTGCAGCGGATAACCGAGGGGTGATAACAAAAACATAACTAAAAACGCTATTGAATACAGAGCGTGTTTTTTGCGTATTTTGTCGAGCGGTTCAATAAAGGCGCACTGGTCGCTGTAAATCTCGGGGGCTTCCGGATCATCCGTATAGAGCACTACGAGATCATTTTTAAGTTCCCCGGCAACAGTCCACCCGCAGGCTTCGTATAGCTCCTGCTTATCCTCTGGTATCTTTCCGCAGACAACATTGCAAAAATCGCCCCTGTATCTGCGCGAAACAGGTTCTCCGGTCTCGAAGCTTGCGCAAATCACACCGCATTCTTTATAGTAAAGCCCCTCTTTGGCCATATCTTCGAGCCATTTCTGAATTGCAGGAATATCACAGGATTCAAATGGAATTATTCTTCTGACATATTTACTCATTTCTATCCTCACTTTCCGCATCAAAAATACACCGTTTCAGACGTTGATACTCTTCCATATACATTGCCCTGCCAATGTCGGTGATACTGTATATCTTGCGTTTGCCTTCGATGCCTACATATTTAATTATATTCTCCGACTCAAATTCCGACAAAAGCGTATAGAGCGTTCCCGGGCCCAATTCAACGCGGCCGCCGCTCTTTTTACTTATATAATTACTGATTTCAATTCCGCACATGTCCCCTGTTCCCAGAGCCATGAGCAGATAGAACATCGGCTCAGTAAGAGTTGAAAACTTTTTTCGCGCCAAGGTAATCACCTCTTTATATCGAATATCGATGTTAATTATATTATATATCGATATTCGATATTGTCAAGTAAGAGGGCTTATACTCTTCTTACAATTCAGGCGGTACGAATTTGTGCACTATGCAGCTCTTATGAGCTTTTGTTCGTTAGTCATTATGCTGAATTATTTTGAACACAATCGGCTCATATGTTATTAAAAACATAACTTTATATTAAATATCATATATTCTTTTAAGTGTATATCGGAAAACAGCATTTGCCAATATCGCAGCTTTGTACAAATCATACAAGGAGTAAATACTTTTTCCCGCTTAATAATGTAAAGAACTTGACTTGATTTCAGCAAAGTTATATATTAGGTTTACAGGTATAATATACAAAGTGTATAAAAGGAGAATTTGTTATGAGTTTCAGCGACAGCATCAAATTAGCATATTACCGTGCTTTCCAGTTTATCTTTGACATCGGTGCAAGATGTCTTTACTGGCGCAAGCCCATCGTAATCAGCGGCGAGGGCTCCCTCAAGGAAGTTCCTTCCCTGTTCAAAAAGCACGGCGTCAAGAAGGTTATGATCGTTACCGGCCGCACAGTCGGCAAGACCATTGCACCCGAAGTCAAGAAATATCTCGACGACGCAGGCATCAACTATGAGCACTACTCCGAGGTTTCCGCAAACCCCACCGTTAGAATTGTTGACGAGATTCAGAAGCTTTACCTCGACACCAACTGCGACGGCTTCCTCGCAATCGGCGGCGGCTCCCCCATGGATGCCGCAAAGGGTGCAGCAGCTCGCGTTGTTCATCCCAAGAAGTCCGTCAACAAGATGGCAGGTCTGCTGAAGGTTCACCACAAGATTCCTACTTACGTTGCAGTTCCTACCACCGCCGGTACCGGCTCCGAGACCACCATCGCGGCTGTTATCACCGATCAGGAAACCCACCACAAGTACGCTGTTATGGACCTGTGCCTTGTTCCCAAGTACGCGGTTATGGACCCCGAAACCACTCGCAATCTGCCGCCCAAGACCACTGCTACTACCGGTATGGACGCTCTGACCCACGCTCTGGAAGCATATGTTTCCTGGACCTACAACACCAAGGAAACCATCCGTCTTGCGGAGGAAGCAACCGTTGCCATCTTCAAGTATCTTGAAAAGGCATACAACGACCCCAATGACATGGAAGCACGCGAAGAGATGCTGAACGCATCCTTCAAGGCCGGCTTCGCATTCACCCGTGCAGGCGTTGGCAACGTCCACGCAATCGCACATACCCTCGGCGGTCTTTACAATACTCCTCACGGTCTTGCAAACGCAGTTATCCTCCCCATCGTTCTTGAGGACTACGGCGAGAAGGTTTACGGCAAGCTGGCACACATGGCTGAGCTCACCGGCGTTATGACCTCCGGCACTGACGAGCAGAAGGCAAAAGCTTTCATTGCAGAAATTCGCGCAATGAACAAGCGCATGGATATCCCCAGCGGCTTCACTCACATCGAGGAGAAGGATATTCCCCAGATGGTCGAATGGGCTCTGGCAGAATGCAACCCCTTCTACCCTGTTCCCGTTGTATATACCAAGGAGCACTGCACTGAGGTTATCCACCGCATCATCAACGAGGCATAAAAACACATATTCAAAGAGCCTGCAAGCAGGCTCTTTTTTTATTCTCATTCTCATGTTATAATGACTGCATCAATAACAGAAGAGGTATTTTATGGAACTTCTATATGCTCTTGAGGGTATTCGCACTCCGTTCCTGAACAAGCTTATGATGATTGTAACCAACCTGAGCGGTGAGACGGTTTTTATTGCTGCGGCAATCATCGTTTTCTGGTGCATCAGCAAAAAGTTAGGCTACTATATGATGACTGTCGGCTTTGCGGGAACCATAATCAATCAGTTTTTGAAGCTCTGGTTCAGGATTCCCCGTCCTTGGGTCAAGGATCCGAACTTTACAATCGTTGAAAGCGCAAGGGCTAATGCTACGGGATACTCATTCCCCAGCGGCCACACGCAGAACGCTTTCGCAACGCTCGGCGCTCCCGCCACATACGCAAAGAACAAGCTGCTTAAGTTCGTTTTATACTTTCTGATACTTGTTGTTGCATTCTCAAGAATGTATGTTGGTGTTCACACTCCGCTGGACGTAGGCGTTTCTTGCGCAATAGGTCTGCTTCTTATGCTTGTTGTATACCCTCTTTTCCGTGATATGGACGAGAGACCGGAGCAAGTATATATGCTGTTTTTATTATTCATAATCACGGCGATTGCATTTGTTCTGTTCATTGAGCTTTACAATTTCCCCGCCGACATTGACCCGGTTAATTACGCCGAGGGCATAAAGAACGCATACATGATTCTGTTCTGCGCAATAGGGCTTATGCTTGTATTTCACGTTGACAGAACTAAAATCAATTTTGTTACCGATGCCGTATGGTGGGCTCAGCTACTTAAGGTCGCTGTCGGTCTGGGGCTTACGCTCGGTATCAAAGCCGCCTTGAAAGCTCCTCTGCTCGCTGTCTGCGGCGGTCATGCCGTTGCCCACGGCATTAGATATTTTGTCGTTATTCTGTTTGCCGGAATAGTATGGCCCCTTACATTTAAATGGTTTTCAAAGCTGGGTAAAAAATAAACTAAAGCACCGTCAAAGACGGTGCTTTTTAAAGTTTTGTTAACTTTATTCAATTTGCTGGCATTATCCTTCACTGCATGTTATACTCAGAATGAAAATTTGTTTACTTAATTGACAAGGAGGAACAGTATGCGAAGACTTACGGCAGTTTTACTGGTCTTTTCTCTTATTTTCTGTCTCTGCGCCTGCGGTCACAAGGGCGACGGAAATGACGAACGTGAATGCGGCGTTTTCGTTACAGTTAAGGCAGACGACATCTACGCTGTGTCCTGCGGAACGGAAAACGGCTCAGACTCCGCAACACCCGCCGATGGCGGCACGATCAAGAAAGGCGAAGTCTACCACTTCGATTTTGCCGGTGATGCCGCTGAAGGCAGCAAGAGCGCCGTTATCCCCTACATGATCTGCATTTACGACGAAAACTTCAACATTATTTCCGAGGCATCCTTCGAGGACGATTTCTCGAATATGGCAAAAGTACAAATCGTTGTAACAAAGGATCACAATATTATCTATGAAGGCGGCAAGGTTGACTGCGGCGGCAAAGTATCCGTTGATCTTAACCGTTTCAACGATTCTCTCGGCGTTTACGCTACCGAGGCCGATGTAAGCATCGCCAACAACGAGGAAGCAAGCAGCAAGATCAACAAGGCTCTTGACGGCTACATCGACAGCTTCACAGAAAACACTGAGGCAAACCGCGCAAGCTACACCAAGAACACCAGCGGCGTAAGCGGTGAAATCCCCGACTTCTCAATGACGCACGATGTTTCCGTAAGCCGCGGCGACAGCAGCATTATATGCTTCAGAACACGCGACTATGTATACCTCGGCACCGAGGAAAAGGACACTGTTATTGCGCACAACTTTGACACGGCAAGCGGCAAAGAGCTCAAGCTCGAAGATGTATTTAATGACATCGATGCTTTAAAGAGCTTCTGCACCGAGAACATCCTCATCTCCACAACAGCTGAGGAGGGCGTATATAAGGAAGGCTTTACAAGCGTTATTCCCGAGCTTGTCAAAGACGGCAACTGGTATCTCAGCAATGACGGACTTGTTATTATCGCAAACAAGGGCGTTGTTTCGGATAAGCTGCACGAGTTTAAGATTCCCTACTCCGATATTGAGAAATATCTCAACGAAGAATATATGCCCAACAGCAAAAAAACTGTTGCTCCCGGCAGCATCACCGCCAGCTTTGCCAACGAAAAGTCCGCCGACGATTATGTATTGATTGGTGATGACGGCGACGATTATTCCGATGGAGATTTGCTGATTGCCGCAAGCGGCAGCATAAGCAATGTCGGCGTATACTCTGTCAAATACAATTCCGACAACAACAGCTACGGGCTTATAAGCCAGCTCTTCTATTGCAGCGACCTGCGTGAGGGCGGTGCATTTACGGTTGAGACAGCCCTCGAGGCAACTCCGAACATTCTCGTTCAGTTCACAACGCCTTACGGCACCGTCACAAACAATCTTCTCTCACTTGATGCAGACGGCAATGTCAGCATTACCGACCCCGATGGCGGCAACAACGGCATAGATATTATTAATGATCTTCCTTTCGAGCTTGATCTTAACGGCGACAGCAATAACGACGAAATCAGCATAAGCGGCGGCTCAGTTAATATCAAGTCCGGCGGCAGCAGCGCAGATTTTGATACAGGTCTTGAGGAAATCACCGTTGCTCTTCTGCATGATTCCGACTGCGACGGCAACTTTGAGCTCTTTGTGGGCGGTGACATGGCTTCCGATGACTATATCGTTTACTGTCTTAAATATGACGGCAAAACAATAAAGAGCATCAGCTTCGACGGAGAAGCATGCGCTTACGGCGATGTCTCCTCCTTTGCCGCAAACAAAATTTATCTGAATACTGTTGCGAACATACTCGGAACTTACTCCTACACCAAAGAGTTTGAATACTCCGACGGTGAATTCAAGGCAGTAAAGAGCAGCTCATACAAGATAAGCACCGACACGTACATAGTCCCAAACACCGACCTTGCCCTCGCTGAAGGCGGCACAATCTCCGCCGGATCCGAAATCAGAATCACCGGCACGGACTTTGAAAGCTTCGTTTCCGTTGAGGCCAAGGACGGCACAAGCGGAAAACTCCAGCTTTCTAAGAATAACGGAGAGGGCGGCTGGCTCATTAACGGCGCTCCCGAAAGCGAAGTATTCCAGTCTCTCCCCTATGCAGGATAAGAATTTTAAATGCGGCATCATTTTTGATGCCGCATATTTTTTTGCTTTCAGTAAATGCTATCATCGGCAGAAATAAGAATTTATGTGCAAATAGCATGGAGGTTAATATGAACGATAAAAACGGCAATGACATTCCTTTAGGTCTTGGTATGGCACTCATGCAGAACGCGGACGCATTCCTATATTTCAACGCTCTTGATGCGGAAAAGCAAAAGAAAATCATAGACGGAACTAAGAACATCAAATCACGTGACGATATGCGAAGCTATGTTAATGGGCTTACGGCTGCCGATTAAGAGCCGTTGTTCTGCCTACACGTCGTGTTGTCCTTGTTGCGTGGACAAATTCAAAATTTGTTGTTCTGATATGGACATTTCCTCTTGAAATTGTGAAAAAAATGTTGTAGAATTTAGTTGCATCAAATATTAATAAGGGGTGACTTTCATGGATCTCGAACTCAAAGAAATCGAATTAGCTTCAGAAAGACTCAGCGACGCGCTCCATCACACGGAGCTCGATCTTTCCGCAACCTTCTCAAAGATGACAGGCGGAGAGATTTATCTCAAATGCGAAAACCGTCAGAAAACCGGCTCTTTTAAAATCAGAGGCGCAAGCAATAAGATTGCTGCCCTTGTTGAGCGCGGCGATCTGAACGCCGTTGTCGCTTCTTCTGCAGGCAACCACGCTCAGGGCGTTGCTTGCGCTGCAAAGAAATTCGGTATCCCCGCAACAATCGTTATGCCCAAGAGCGCACCTATCGCAAAGGTACAGGCAACCGAAGGCTACGGCGCAAACGTCGTTCTTTCCGGTGACTGCTACGACGACGCATATAAAACCGCTTGCGAAATCTGCGAAACCGAAAACGCTGTTTTCCTGCATCCGTACAATGACCTCGAGGTTATTGCCGGTCAGGGCACTTTGGGTCTCGAGATTCTCGGTGACCTCCCCACTGTCGATATGATCATTACCCCCGCAGGCGGCGGCGGTCTGCTCGCAGGTGTTGCAGCATGCGTAAAGCAGATCAATCCCAGAATCCAGGTAATCGGTGTTCAGGCAGAAGGCGCAAATGCAATCGCACAGTCTTTCAAGGCAAAGGATTACATATGCACCGAATCCGTTTCCACCATTGCAGACGGTATCGCAGTTAAATCCCCCGGCGACATTACCGTTGAACTCATCAACCGCTATGTTGACGATGTTGTTACCGTCAACGACATGGAGATTTCCGAAGCAATCCTGCTGCTCATGGAGCGCTGCAAGCAGATTGTTGAGCCCTCCGGCGCAACTCCTGTTGCTGCTGTTCTCAAGGGCAAGGTCGATGTTAAGGGCAAGAAGGTTGTATGCCTGCTTTCCGGCGGTAACATCGACGTAAGCTTCATCCAGTCTATCATCGAGCAGGGTCTTGTATCCCGCCATCGCAGACTTAAGTTCACTGTAACTCTTCTGGATAAGCCCGGCAGCCTCGGCAAGCTTATCGGCAACGTTGCTTCTCTTGGCGCAAACATTCTCTCCGTAGAGCATGACAGCCTCAGCGCAGGACTTAATCCCAACGAGACCAATGTTCACATCGCCTGCGA
>R27__coassemble_1555_pt1 | contig 10300 bp, 10 predicted proteins | sample R27__metabat2_high_PE_005 | metagenome-assembled genome bin R27 | reverse complement strand
CATGTTCATGTTCAGAGCTCTGGCAGAATAAAACTTAATCATTGTTAATATAATTCCCCGATGCTGGATCAAAGCAGCATCGGGGAAATTTTTATACACTTGCGCGAAAATGTACAATTGTTCAGAAATTGTCAATTTGCACAAAGCACCATAAACTTTCTATACAAAATAGAGAAAATGCACAAACTAATTGACTTGAAAAGGAGTAAGAGCTAAAATATTAACAAGCATACTATGCCTGTCATAGTACACGAAAGTATAAAAGAAATGGGGGAATTAACAATGAGAGACCTACAGTATCTTCAGTATTTTGAAGACCTCCTGCAGGAGGCAAACAACGAACTCATTGCCAAAGCAAAAGCAGAAGGCAAAGTCTGCGCCGCATTTTTGTGCGAAAACACGCCTGAGCCGCTTATGAATCTCGGCAATGCCTTTGGCGTGCGCCTTTTTGCACCGAATACCGGCTCAATGGACATTGCGACCTACTACATGACCAGCCTTCTCTGCGAAAACAGCCGCGCTCTGCTTGAGAGAGCGATAGAAGGCGGCTACAATTTCGCTGACTGTCTTGTAGCACCCGATGGATGCACCATGATAAACCGCTGCGCGGAAAACATGGAGCTTCTGCATACCATGGATGGCGGCAAAGACAAATTCTTCTATGAAAACATGGAAATTGCACTCAAGGCAGACGAAAACGGCGTTGAGCTGATGAAGCTGCAGTGCAAGAACCATATACTCACACCTCTTGCAGAGAACTATGGCATTGATGTTTCTGAAGAGGCTATAAGAAAAGCAGTGAAGGAGCATAATGAAATCTGTGAGATAATCATGGCGCTGAGCGAATTCCGCAAGGAAGAAAATCCCCGTATTACCGCTTATGAGTTTGCCGTGTTCACTCTTGCTACATATGTATGCCCCAAGTATCTTATCAAGGAAAAGCTTCAGGAAACCCTGAAGGAGGTTGAAAAGAGAAAACCGGATGACAGGAAGTACCGTGCCCGCGTTGCTCTTGTCGGCTCGGAAATTGACGATGTTGAGCTTATAAAGCTCATTGAGGAATGCGGTGCTTATGTCTGCGTTGACCGCTATTGCTTCGGCGCATTTCCCGGAAGAGTTCCCATTCCCGTAAATGATGAGGAAGATATACTGACTCAGGTTGCACGTCACTACGTCATGATGAGCCAGTGCCCGCGCTACATGGATATGCCCAAGGTTTACGGACGTAAGCAGTATGTTGCCGAGCTTGCAAAGGAATTCGGCGCTGACGGCATTATTTACGAGCAGGTCAACTTCTGTGACCCGTGGGCATACGAAAAGCTTCTGGGCTCCACCATGCTTCAGGACGACTATGGCTTCCCCGTGCTCAGCGTTAACAGACCTTATAATATATCATCCTCTATCGGACAGATGCGCACCCGCGTTCAGGCATTCGTAGAAAGCATTGAAATCAAGAAAATTCAGGGAGGTGCCAGAAAATGAAGACCGTTGATGTTGTATATAACACCAGAAAGAAAAAGGGCGAAACCCAATATGGCAAGCTCTTCAATGACGGCAAGGTAAGAAAACGCCGTGAGTGGCGCGGTCTCAAGGACACCCTTTATGATTTCAGCAGATGGCTGTACCTTTGGGGTATAGTATTCGATGTTACCATGTCCAAGGGCGCAATAAAGGGCCTTTTCCGTTATCGCTGGATGTCCAACTATCTGGCAGTTCCCCATGCGGTGGATAAGTTCACCATCGGTATGCGCGATGAAACCCTCCGCATTACCCATACAGCAATGGACTTTGTTGTAAAGGACGTTGCAAAGTGCATCAAGGAGACTCTTCGCGGCGACCGCAGATGCGGTAATGACGTTGAATTTTCAAATAAATGCGTTCTCTCCGATGAAAACGCAATGACAGTCTTCATGATGGGCTTCCCCATGCTGAAGGCGATACTGCGCGAGATACCAACCATGTTCTCCGCAAATATCATGACCCAGTACTCCACCATGCACTATCTGGATGTTGCTCAGCGCTTCGGTATTCCCGGTGACGTTTGCCCCATGCCTGAAGCGGAGGCAGGCATCTCCATCGAGGACGATTTCTCTGTCCTCGGCAAGTGTGCAGTTCAGGTCAATACCACCTGTGACGGCTCCCTCATGGGTAACGGCCTCATCGCAAAGCGCCTTGAGCGCGAGTACGGCATTCCCACATTCCAGCTCGCAGCACCTATGCGCCATGAGTCACCCGATGTTCTGGAGTATGCCGCAAACGACATGAAAAAGTGCATCGCTTGGGTTGAAGAGCAGATGGGCGTAAAATGGGATTGGGACGCATACTTCGAAGCCATCAAGCGCGTAAACGCAACGACACGCATGCGCTGGGAGTGGCTCGAAGTAAACTCCACAAACTATCCCCAGTTCTTCGGCTCGGTATTCTCTCTGTTTAACGATACCGACTATATGGGCAACTGCGGACGAAGCGCGGAATTTCCGCCCATTGAAAAGAAGATTATGAAGCTTGTTCAGCAGGGCTATAAGAGAAAGACCATGATGGCTCCCGAGTATCGCCACCGCTGCATCGTCTGGGGCGTTCAGCCGCAGTACTGCATCGATCAGCTTTACTGGATGGTAAACTGCTGGGGCGTCGTTCCTTTGACTGATATGCTCTCAATGGTAGTTGACAAGCAGTTCTGTGAGGAGAATAAGCCCGAGAACTATGAGCAGGCATACAAAGATATGGCATATCTGAATATGAACATGATCATGCGCAATAAGACCCACGGCGGCTACGAAGTCCTCGTTGATGAGCTCTGGGAGCATGTTGAGAGAATGAATGCCGACATGGTAATGATGTGGGAGCATATGTCCTGCAAGGCGCTCAACGGTATGCACGGCCAGTTCGAGGATCAGGCAAGAGAACGCGGCATCCATATCGTCTGGGTTTCCCACGACCTTTGCGACCCACGTGTCTTTACCCGTCAGGCAATCCGCGACCAGTTCAGCGAATATATGCGCACGGTTATGCGTGAAGAGCCTCTGGATCCAAGCATCGAGTTTATGCCCGATGAGCACGCATGGTAAGAAAGGAGAAATATCAATGAAAAAATTTGCTAAGATACCTCTTTACGCACTCGGCGGCGCAGGCGGCCTGTTCACAGTGCTTTTCACCATATATTTCTTCAATCTTGATGAGAAATTCATGGCATACTGCGTTGATCCCATCCTCCAGTGGTGGTACGACAACAAGGTAGAGCATAACTACTATGTATGATACATAAAAAACTCCCCGTCCTTTTGGACGGGGAGTTTTTTAGTTCATATTTCTTTTGTTTCGCCTTCACAGACCACGCAGGTGGGACCTGTGAGATATATGTCGTGCAGACAATCGTCATTTTCAAGACTCAGGAAGAGATCGCCGCCCGGCATGGATACTTTTACATCCTTACCCGATACAAGACCCTTTGCAGTCATGACAGCAGCAATCGAGCCGCTTCCCGTGCCGCAGGCGAGGGTGAAGTCCTCAACACCGCGCTCAAAGGTTATAGCCTTTATGCTGTTTTCGCCTTCGAGCTTGACGAAATTGACATTTGCCCCCTTTGGGAATTCCGCAGCATGTCTGAGCTTTCTGCCCAGCTCTCTGAGCTCGTTTTCGTCCATCTCAGGCCAGTTATCGATCTGAACAACTGCGTGGGGAATGCCCGGATTTCCAAGCTCCACATAAGAGCAGTCATAGCTAACACCGTCGATTTTGATTTCGCGGTGCAAATTAACAACCGTCGGGTCGTTGAGTCTTACGCGGTACATGGTTTCTGAAATTCGCTGACCGATGACAAGACCCGCTGTAGTTTCAATGCGCTGAATTTCGCCGGCAAGTCCATGCTCATATCCGTAGCGGGCAATACATCTTGCTCCGTTGCCGCACATTTCGCCCATGCTCCCGTCGGAGTTATAAAACAGAAGTCTGAAGTCGCCGTCGGACAGGGGAGAAGTGGTTAACATAAGACCATCGGCGCCTATGCTTGTGCGTCTTTCGCAGAGCTTTACCGCCAGAGCGGGTATATCCTCCTCGTGTACGCTCTCTTCCAACATATTAACAATAACGAAGTCATTTCCGGCTCCGTGCATTTTAGTGAATTTCATAGCCAAGCCTCCAATCTTCGCTAATTATAGCATTAATTGAAAACTAAGTAAAGTTAACTCTTGAATTCAATGCCCTGCTAATATATAATATATCTGTTTTGAATAAAAAATTTTACAGGAGTGCAAACAAATGGATTATAAAGCAATTTATGCTGAAAAGCTCACAACTGCAGAGAAGCTTGCAGAGTGCCTCCAGTCCGGTTGGGTAATCGGTACTGACGCTGCTCCCGGCCAGCCTGACGCAATTCTCGGCGCATTTGCAGATAAGGTACGCAACAGCGACATTAAAGACGTCAAGGTTCACACCATGCTTGATGCCATCCCCATGGACTTTTATGCGGACAACAGCCTGCTCGGTAAGATGACAGGTATGTCTTGGTTCTCATCAGGCGGTGCACGCAAGGCAGTCAACGGCGGCTTTGCAGACCTTTTCCCCTCATACTACCGCGACATTCCCGGTCATATGCGCACAAACTATGACTATGACGCATTCTGCATTCAGGTTTCCCCCATGGACAGCCACGGCTACTTCAGCCTCGGCTGCATCGGCTCTTACTCTCAGGCAATGATTGATAAGGCAAAGCACATTTTCGTTGAGGTTAACGAAAAGCAGCCCCGCGCTCTTTCCGCACTTCAGCTCCATGTCAGTCAGGTTGACGCAATCATCGAGAACACTCATGATCTGCCCACTCTGCCTTCTCCCGTTTTGGACGAGACAAGCATCACCATCGGCAATATCATTGCAGAGCAGATTTGCGACGGCGCATGTATCCAACTCGGTATCGGCGCAATCCCCGATGCAACCGGTATGGCGCTTAAGACCAAGCACGACTTGGGTATCCACACCGAGATGTTCACCAGCAGCATGGTAGACCTTCTTGAATGCGGCGCTGTCAACAACTCCAAGAAACAGATTCACCGCAATAAGACCGTTACCACTTTCGCTTTCGGTTCTCAGAAGATTTATGACTTTATTAACGATAACCCCGCATTTGAAATACTGCCCGTTGAATATGTAAATGACCCCAATGTTATCTGCCAGAACGATAACTTCATTTCCATCAACGCAGCACTTGAGGTTGACCTCTTCGGTCAGGCTTGCGCAGAGTCTGTCGGCACCAAGCACATGTCCGGCTCCGGCGGCCAGATTGACTATGTTCGCGGCGCATGCCAGTCCAAGGGCGGCAAGAGCTTTATCGCTTTCACCTCCACCGCAAAGGGCGGCACCATCAGCAAGATCAAGAGCACTCTTACCGAGGGCGCAATCGTAACTACAAGCAAGAACGATGTTGACTACATAGTTACCGAGTACGGTCTTGCACATCTGCGCGGCCAGAGCCTTGCATCCCGTGCAAAGCAGCTCATCGCTATCGCACACCCCGACTTCCGCGACGAACTCACCTTCGAAGCAAAGAAGCGCGGCATCCTCGTCTGATAAAAGATTTAAAGCCTGAGGTTAAAACCTCAGGCTTTTTTTTATAAGTCAAATAATGTCCAGGGAAATACTTTCGGCGGCATTTCCTTAAACATCATTTTTTCGCCGGTTTTGGGATGTACAAAGCTCAGCTCGTGAGACCATAGCGCAATGTCGCAGCCGTCCTCGAGTGTACTGTATTTTCTGTCGCCCACAAGGGGCAAACCGCGTGAGGAAAACTGACAGCGAATCTGGTGTGTGCGCCCCGTTATGAGCTTGATTCTGACAAGGGAAAAGTCGTCTTTGATGCCCAGTACCTCATAATCAAGTATGGCCTCCTGAACATCCTTGCCTCGCTCGGTAACCACATAGGTTTTGCGCTCAGGCTTTGAACGGAGTAAAAGGTCTGTCATGCGGCCTTCCTTTTCCTCGGGGATGCCGTGGACAACTGCAAGATAGGTCTTGTCAAAATCTCCATCGCGTATCTGACCGGACAGGTCTGATGCACATCTTGCTGTACGGGCAAGCACCATAAGACCGCTTACAACACGGTCCAAGCGGTGTACAGTCCTGACATTTGCATCCGCATCTCCAAGCGCCTCGCGCACCAGAGAGGGCATACCGCCGGGCTCATCTGTAGAGAGAACTCCGGCAGGCTTTATACCAACAACTATTATATTGTCTTTGTAGATCAGATCCAAATCAATCGCCTCATAATAATTGTATCACAGATTGTTTGAATGTTCAAATTTGCTCGGGAGGAGAACGGATGTGCTCCTTCTGTGACAAAGAAAAAAACCTCACCTTTCGGTGAGGTTTTTCTGGCGCAGAAGGAGGGATTTGAACCCTCGCACGCTTTATACACGTCTACTCCCTTAGCAGGGGAGCCCCTTCGGCCTCTTGGGTACTTCTGCATGATGCCGCTCAAGTATGATAGCATAGTACGGCGCGATTGTCAAGAAATTTAACACACCGTCTTAACACATGCAGAAAATTTTGCAATTGATTGAAAAATATTCCAAATTCTGCTTGCAAAATATGGAAGTGTGTATTAATATATGGGCAGAAGATATATTTTATATCTTTCTCACAATACCTTACGAAGGGCCGCCGTGTTTTACACGGTGGTTCTTTGTTTTTGGTCAAAAACCTAAACAATGTAAAGAAAACTCAGAAAATTGTATATTTCCTGAGTTTTTTCGATGTTAAAATCAGCAGATGGTGCTGCCGGCAAAGTTTTCCGCGGCAAAAGCATCATATTCCTTAATGAACGGAAGCATGTGTTCGCGCATGAGCTCTGGCCAAAGGAGAAAATAATCGCCAAAGGGATTGACAACGGCGTGGTGGTTAAGTTCGAGGATTATCGGGAGATAATCCGAGGCCTTCATAAGAGTAATGTCTGCATTTTCAGCAATTTTGCCGCACTCCTCCAATGAAGTGAAGATAGGCACAAAAACAGTACCGCCTGTGGTCAGGGTGATAACCTGGGGATTGCCGTTAGCAACGCCCTTTGCAAAAGCGAGGAAGAGCGGTGTCTTTCCAATGTAGTCAAGAACGTCCTGAAGCGCCTTCTGATCATTGCCCTTAGATAAATTGTATCTCTTGATGTGCTCTTTTAAATTATCGCGAGCAATCTGCTGAACCTGCATGCTGTTATCGGATGAGTTTTCCATGATATTAACCTCTTTGAAATTAGTGATACTATTATATCATCATGCGGCGGTCTTGTCCATAACATGAAAAAGACCGTCAGCTTTTGACTGCTTTTTTCTGCTCCAGAATTCCGGGGATTATCGCAATGCCCGAGCCAATGAGGAAGCAAACGATGCCGACAATCATGTTAAGCGGGATTTCTTCGTGCAGGAAAGCCAATGCAAAAATCGGGGCGAGTATAGGCTTAAAGAAAAATATAAGCGATGCTGTCTGGGCAGAAGTTTTTTCCATGGCCAGCATATGGCATACATAGCCGCCGGTCGTGACGACAATACAGATATAGAGGAATGGCAGTATAGCCCACGACGGCATAATGGGAAGAATGGGAACATCAACAAATATGTTCAGCCCGATTGCGCTGAAGATATTTCCGATGACAGAGGTTTTGCCGAGCAGGAGCAGTGCCATAAGCTCAATGCTTCCGAAAAGAAAACTGAAGCAGGTGACGGTGATGCTGCCGAATTCTGCGGATTTCTTTTTGCCCACAACGCTGTAAAAAGCAAAGGCGATTGCGGCGCAAATGGAGAGAATTACACCTGCCGAGCTAAGCTTGGCGTTGAAGGGATTGATGATAATCAAAACGGCAAGAAGCTCGAGCACCAGCGCCCAGATCTGGTTGCGCCTAATATCCTCTTTCAGTATGAGATGAGCCAGCACGGTTACAAAAACAGGGTTGCAGGAGAAGATAACGGCAACGGCAGATGCCTTGGTGTATGTTACTGCCATCTGATAAAGAACCATGCTGAATGCTACGCACAGAAAGCCTGAAAGCGCGAAGAATCCGATGTCGGAGCGACGCAGCTTAGCGCCTTTTGATTTTACTGAACGCAGGGCGAAAGGAATGAGCAGTATGCCGCCAATCATAAAACGCAAAACAGTGATTTGCATGGGCGCAAATACACCGCCTACGGTCTTTAGCATAACCTCCATAGTGCTGAAAATTACAGCGCTCAAAACAATGTAAATATAGCCCGAAGAATTTTTCTTCATTACAACATCTCCTTAAACGAACTTATACACCATACACCCTTGCTCTTCAAAAAGCAATATCAAATAAAATTCATTAGCAAAAATTACATAAACCGACATGGAATATCTAAATGACGGCTGGAAAAGATAATAGCGGGCAAACAAAAAAGACCCAATCACGAAAAAGGAGATGTAAGAAAATGTCTAACAATTCCAGCAATCATCTTGTTGTTCCCGCAGCACGCGAGGCAATGGAAAAGTTCAAGATGGAAGCAGCCAATGAGATGGGCGTAAACCTCAAGCAGGGTTACAACGGCGACCTGACTTCTCGTCAGGCAGGCTCCATTGGCGGTCAGATGGTCAGGAAAATGATCGAGGCTTACGAGAACGGCCTTAAGTAAAGTCTGATAAAGAAAAAGATACCCGTCGCAAGACGAGTATCTTTTTTAATAATCAGTCTCTGTATTCAAATTCAAGGTCATAGATGCTTACCGTGTCGCCGTCCTTGATGCCCATCTCTTCCATGCGCTCAAAGACGCCGGACTCGCGAAGCACGCGGTCGAAGTACATCATGCTCTCGGTATCGTTAAAGTTAATCGAGCCGAGAAGCTTCTGAATCCAGCCGCCCTCGACAACCCATACATCATCATACTGCTCGATTGTGAGGTTTTCAGATGTGTCGATAACAGGTTCGGGAGCAACATAGTCTGCCTCAAAGCGGATGACAGGGGGGAGCTCCTTGAGCTCTGCCGCAGCCAGCTTAACAAGCTCGCGCGTACCGTTGTGGGTTACGGCGCTCATTTCAAAGAACTGATAACCGAGAGCCTCAACATGAGCCTTGAGCTTATCAATGTTTTCTCTGTCATCGCCGAGAAGATCGCACTTGTTTGCCGCAACAATCATCTTGCGCTCGGCAAGCTCGGGGCTGTATTCTCTGAGCTCAGCGTTTATTGCGTCGAAGTCCTCAACAGGGTCGCGGCCCTCGCTGCCGGACACATCAACAAGGTGGATGAGAAGTCTGCATCTGTCGATGTGGCGCAGGAAATCGTGGCCGAGGCCTGCACCCTCGGATGCGCCCTCTATGATACCGGGGATGTCCGCCATTACAAAGGAATTGCCCTCGTCAACGAAAACAACACCAAGGTTGGGGAAGAGGGTGGTGAAGTGGTAGTTTGCAATTTTCGGGTGTGCCTTACTTACTACGGAGAGCAGCGTGCTCTTGCCGACATTGGGGAAGCCTACCAGACCAACATCCGCTAAAAGCTTAAGCTCGAGGGTGATGTCGTGGCTCTCTCCGGGAAGACCGGGCTTTGCAAAGCGGGGAACCTGACGGGTGGGAGTTGCAAAATGCTTGTTTCCCCAGCCACCCTTGCCGCCCTTTGCGGCAATCCAGTTTTCACCGTCGGACATATCGTGCATGATGCTGCCGCTCTCAGTGTCACGGATGAGTGTGCCGCGGGGAACGCGGATGTAAAGGCTCTCGCCGTCTCTGCCGGAGCAGCGCTTGCCCTGACCGTCCATGCCTGTGCCTGCAACATACTTGCGCTTATAGCGGAAGTCCATCAGTGTGGACATATTGTCATCAACGACAAAGACGATATCGCCGCCTTTGCCGCCGTCGCCGCCGTCGGGGCCGCCGGCCGCTACATACTTTTCGCGGTGGAAAGCAACGGCACCGTTGCCGCCGTTACCGGCTTTGATTGTTATTCGTGCTTTATCTACAAAGGATGTAGCCATTTTTGCTCCTCCTTTTAAATCTCGAAATAATTTTAGGCAAAAACAATGCCGGACTAAACTGTCCGGCATTGAAAATCTTCATTTACTGAGCGATTTCTTCGTAAACAGAGACCTTTTTGCGGTCCTTGCCCATGCGCTCGAACTTTACCGTGCCGTCAACGAGGGCGAACAGGGTATCGTCCTTACCCTTACCAACGTTGGTACCGGGGTGGATTTTAGTTCCGCGCTGTCTGACAAGGATGTTGCCGGCCAGAACGAACTGACCATCTGCTCTCTTAGGTCCAAGACGCTTAGACTCACTGTCGCGGCCGTTCTTGGTAGAACCCATACCTTTTTTATG
>R27__coassemble_1465_pt1 | contig 10837 bp, 12 predicted proteins | sample R27__metabat2_high_PE_005 | metagenome-assembled genome bin R27 | reverse complement strand
CTTAAGCTGTCTAAGCTCAAGACATTTGTCAGAAAGCTATTGAGAAGATAATAAATAAAAAAAGAGAGTACCTTTCGGTACTCTCTTTAATTTTTGATTTAAGGGTTTTAAATCAGACAACGCCCTGTGCCATCATTGCTTCAGCAACCTTCAGGAAGCCTGCAACGTTTGCGCCGAGCATGAGGTTGCCGGGCTGGCCGCACTCGACGGATGCGTCGTAGCAAGCCTTGAAGATGTTCTTCATGATGCCCTGCAGCTTCTCGTCAACTTCTTCGAAGCTCCAGCTCATGCGGATGGAGTTCTGGCTCATCTCGAGACCGGAGGTAGCAACGCCGCCTGCGTTGGATGCCTTGCCGGGGCTGTAAAGGAGACCGTTGCCGAGAACCTTCTCGATTGCTTCGGGAGTAAGAGGCATGTTTGCGCCTTCGAATACTGCCATGCAGCCGTTGTCGATGAGGTGCTGTACGTCGTCAGCGTCCATCTCGTTCTGGGATGCGCAAGGCATTGCGATGTCGCACTTGAGGGTCCAGATGCCCTTGCGGCCTTCGTGGTACTCGGAACCGGGAACTTCGTCAGCATAAACGCTAATACGTGCGCGGCGCTTCTGCTTGATGTCCATAACCTTCTCGAGGTTTACGCCGTTGGGATCGTAGATGTAACCGTTGGAGTCGCACATTGCGATAACGGTGCCGCCGAGCTGGGTGCACTTCTCAGCTGCGTACTGAGCAACGTTGCCTGCGCCGGAAACGATAACCTTCTTGCCCTCGAAAGAGGTGTTTGCAAGATGCTTGAGAGCTTCTGCTGCGTAGTAGCAGAGGCCGTAGCCGGTAGCCTGAGTACGTGCGAGAGAACCACCGAAGGTGAGGCCCTTACCGGTGATAACGCCGCCTTCGAAGCGGTCAACGATTCTCTTGTACTGGCCGTACATGTAAGCAACTTCACGTGCGCCAACGCCGATGTCGCCTGCGGGAGTATCGGTGAACTGGCCGATGTGACGGTAGAGCTCAGTCATGAAGCTCTGGCAGAAACGCATAACTTCTGCATCGGACTTGCCCTTGGGGTCGAAGTCAGAGCCGCCCTTGCCGCCGCCCATGGGGAGGGTGGTCAGGGAGTTCTTCAGGATCTGCTCGAAGCCGAGGAACTTGATAACGGAAAGGTTTACAGAGGGATGGAAGCGGAGACCGCCCTTGTAGGGGCCGATTGCGCTGTTGTACTGTACGCGGAAGCCGCGGTTAACCTGAACGTTGCCGTTGTCGTCAACCCAGGGAACGCGGAAGGTAACAACACGCTCGGGCTCTACGAAACGCTCGAGAAGTGCGTTCTGTTCCCATTCGGGGTGCTTGTCAACGACGAGCTGAAGGCTCTCGAAAACTTCGCGAACTGCCTGAAGGAATTCGGGCTGGTCAGGGTCACGCTTCTCAACGGAAGCATAGACTCTCTTGAGATACTCATTAGTAATCATTGTTTTTTTCTCTCCTATTTATTAATTTGGATTTTTGAAAGTGAACATATTTTTTTCACAAAACTCAACAGCTTGATTTTACTACTTGTTCCGAAAAGCGGCAACTGTCAGATTTACTAAATTATTTCGAACAAAAACAAGCAGATTAAACAACAGCAATTTACATCGGGAAAGAGTGGTAAAATACTAACAAACTACTTGTATTTTGCACTTGACAAATTATTCAAACGAATGTATTATCATAATCACAATTACGCAAAAGCATAACGCAAACGAGAGGATGAGGAAATTGCATAGTATTTATTCAAAATTTGAATATAAGAAGAAAATGCCGCATTGCAGCGAATGCGGAGCAGTGTTTTACCCGTGTGAGGAAATCTTTACATGGGACCGCGGAAAAACCTGCGAGCTGCTTTGCGCTGACTGCTTTGACGCTCAGATACGCGATTTGAGCAGGTTTGAAATTGCCGAGCTTTTAGGCAGTGAGGTTTTTATATGCGGACAGTAAAAAAGGAAACGGCGATGCCGTTTCCTTAAGAAAGTATACTTTTTGCCGCAAAGCTTTTCTGGCAAGTTGCTTCGGATTATTTTCTGAACAATCCCTTCAGCTTTGCTTTGATGCCGGTGGGCTGTATTTCGGGGAGCTTGCCGTCACGTGATTCGAGAAGAATCCAAGGGAGAACGATGTTGTCATAGGTAATCATGAGCTTTCCATCGCCGACCGGCTCGACAGAAACGACCATCTTGCGAACATTGAACTCAAACCTGTCAGCATCGACAATTGTACCGTTAACGCTGTATTTTGCGTTGTATATTACATTGTTCTCAGCGTCTACCCAGCTGAGCTCATCGGGCTTGGTAATATCGGATGCGAAGGAATCAAGGAATTCATTGAGCTCAGGATTGAAATGACGCATCTGTGTTACATAGTTTTTCGGATAAGGCTCTTTAGGGCTGGTCTTGCTGTCGTAATAGGCGGCGTTAGCTTCATAGTCAATGTCGAAATACTGGCTGTTCTTGCGTATTCTTTTCATTGTGATCCTCCTGCTTTACTTTTTGGTGTCAAACAGACCGCGGATGATTGCGGCAGATCCGGAGCGCATTACAGAACTCAGCGCGTTTGTTGCGGCGCGCTTTGCAATTGTAGCGGCGTCGGTTTTCTTGCCGCCTGCAACGGTATTTACCATATTGGTGGTGATTGAACGGGCAACGGTGGACGCTGCATTGGTTGCAGCCTTCTTGACCATGTTCTTCTTTGCCTGAGCTTCTTTTTCCGCTTCTTTAGCAGCCTTTGCGGCTTCCTTTTCAGCGGCCTTGGCTGCTGCGGCTTCTTCCTTTGCCTTCAGCTTCTCGGCTGCTGCAGCTGCTTTTTCAGCTTCCTTCTGTGCGGCTGACTCTTCCTTGGCCTTTGCCTTGGCTTCCTCAGCCTCAATAGCCTCCTGCTCCTGCTGAGCCTTCAGCTCTTCGGTGGCTTTCATGATTATTTCATAGGCGGATTCACGGTCAATGGTAGTGCGATATTTAAGCTCAAACTCGCCGGCGGTGATGAGCTGATTTACATACTCAGCCTCGGCAGGACCCATGAGACTCTGGGGCGGAAGAATTTTTGCGCGCTCTACGATGGTGGGGATGCCGCCTTCGTCAAGGAAGCTGACGAGGGCTTCGCCAACGCCGAGTGCCATGAGCGCTTCCTCAGTGTCGAATTCGGGGTTGGCTCTGAATGCCTGAGCAGCGGCACGAACCGCCTTCTGCTCTGCGGGAGTGTAAGCTCTCAGACCGTGCTGAACGCGGTTGGAAAGCTGTGCCAGAACATCGTCGGGGATGTCGGAGGGAGACTGGGTTACAAAGTATACGCCAACGCCCTTGGAACGGATGAGTTTAACGACCTGAACTATCTTCTGAACAAGGGCCTTGGGTGCATCGTCAAAGAGAAGATGTGCCTCATCGAAGAAGAAAATCATGCGGGGCTTTTCAAGGTCACCGACCTCGGGAAGCTGCTCGAACAGCTCGGTCAGCATCCAGAGCAGGAAAGTCGCATAAACGGTGGGGCTCTGAATAAGACGGGCGCTTGAGAGTATGTTAATGAAACCGCGTCCGTCAATGTCGGTGCGCATCCAGTCGCGGATGTCCAGTGCGGGCTCGCCGAAAATGCACTCGCCGCCTTCGGACTCAAATGCCAGCAGTGCGCGCTGAATTGCGCCTATGCTTGCCGTGGAAACATTGCCGTACATGGTGGTGAACTCTGCGTGGTTGTCACCGACGAACTGGAGCATTGCGCGAAGATCCTTCAGATCGAGGAGAAGCAGCCCGTGCTCATCGGCAACTTTGAACGCGATGTTGAGAACACCGGCCTGAACATCGGTCAGTCCGAGAAGTCTGGCGAGCAGGGTGGGGCCCATGCTGGAAACCGTTACGCGGATGGGATGGCCTGCTTCGCCGAATATATCCCAGAAGCGGGTGGGGTAGGACTTGTATTCAAAATTCTCAATGCCGAACTCTGCAATGCGCTGCTGCATATTCTCGCTGTCGGCGCCAGGACGGCACATACCGGAGAGGTCGCCCTTGACATCGCTGAAGAATACGGGCACTCCCATGTCAGAGAATGACTCGGCAAGTACTTTCATTGTGATTGTTTTACCTGTGCCGGTTGCGCCGGCGATAAGGCCGTGGCGGTTTGCCATGCCGGGGAGAAGGTAAAGATTTTTATCGGATTTTGCTATCCAGATTTTGCTGTCGTAAAACATGGGGGAGACCTCCTGCTTATATATATGTATACAATATAACACATTAAATCGGTATATGTAAAGATTTACGGCACAATATATGCTTTATTCTTCACTTACGAAAAAAACACCCGGCCTGTCGGACGGACAAGTCGGGTGATTAATATCAGTTATGCTTAACGCTGTCTGCAAGCTCGAGGATATCCTTGCGGTAATCCCATTCTTCAACTTCTTCTTCGGGAGCCTCAACGCAATCCTCTCTGCGGCGCTTGTTCTCACTGATAATTGCGGGAACAACAGCCGCGGCCATAATGCCGAGACTGCCGATAACTTTAACTGCAAGGGAAATGTATCCCTTGTCGGGAATGAGATGACACAGCACCGTATCAACAGCGCCGAGCGCTCCCATGCCGATAAATACGGTAAGGAAATTGCGCTTGTTAATAAGCTTTTTAAGCGGAATATCGGGGAATACGGCCTTAACCGTCAGCATGACTGCAAGAAGCAGCAGAGCCGCAGCCACAATCCATTTAAGTATTACAGCAAACGCAGGGGAGAGAACACCGGTCCATACAAGGGACAAAAGGCTTGTGATGCCCCAGCCTATACCCCACAGCGGCACACCGATAACGGCTCTGACAGCCAGCGGAATACGCAGTATCCTGCGACGCAGCTTTGCGCGGAAGCTGAGCTTTTCCTCGTTTTCGTCATCGGGCGCCATAGCGCCGTCATCATCGTCGGGAGTTGCATCGGGAAGTACATATTCAACAACTGCGGCAGGGGGTGCGAGCGCGGCATCTTCGTTGTCCTGAAGAAGCTCGGACGGGGATGAGAATGCACTGCTCACAAGCATGCCTGCTGCCGCCGCAACGGCAACAGCCTTTGATGCGACTTTCTTTTCATTATCCTTTTTGCTCATTTGTGTTCCTTTCACAATAGGACTGATTAAGGTAACAGTATCATTCGCTGCTGAGGCGATTATATCATACGTTCAGCGCAAATTGTTACGAGATAATTAATAATTTTACCCCGCAGAAGCAAAATAAAAAAGCCTGACCCGATTATTACGGGCCAGACTGTTTCGGCTAAATCGCATCAGAGGAAGGCGCGCATCTGTCCGACAAGCTGTTCCTCCTGAGCGATGAGCTTTTTGGTAATGTCCTTTGCCTTTTCGTCAGCGGCCTTGTACTCATTGAGATACCTTGACAGGGACTTGATTCCCATGTTGCAGCCGTCGGTAATCAGATCGGCAATGGTTGAGTCGGCCATATCGAAATTGAGCTTGAAATTGGTTTTGATTCTCGACATGCCCTTTGCCATGGGATTGGGGTCTTTGCCCTCGTCGCCGAAGCGGTCAAGCGCCTGCTGCAGCTCGTCCTTGAGCTTTTCGTGCTTGCTCTTGCATTCTGTGAGCGCATCCTTAAGCTCCGCGCTTTTAACATAGTCGCGTACCTCGTCAATGGAATCGACGCCCATTTTTATACCTGCGTCACATTCCCTCAGAAGTCTGACAGTATCCTGCTCTATCATAAAAATACCTCCCGATGGTGTTTATCGATAGTTTGTACCGAAACAAGGGAGGATATGCACTGTTTTTCAAAAGTCCATAAGCTCGTCGATGTCAGCAGACCAGAATCCTTTGATTTCCTCTCTGCCTACTATTTGCTCGGTCGCCTCATCATAATCAATTTCAATGACATCGTACTGAGCGTCAATGAATTTTGCCATCCATGAGTTATCAAATACCCACTCATGTTTCACACGGTCACGTTTATACCAGAGATAATTCTCGTCCGTTTTAACTATGCTGAAACCGGCTCTGAAAAGATAGCATCTGACGCTTCCGGTAAGAATACGAAGCGCCTCGCGGTATTTTTCAACATGCGCTATATCATCGCTGCTGACGGTGTCGAGGCGGGTAAGGTCGCTGTTATGCTTCAAATCAGCAATTTTTACTGCTGCTGCAATGGGATTTGCTTTTATACGTTTTACATATTCCATGTATGGAACGCTCTTATTGTGAGTCAACAGACGCAGTGCATCGCAGATGCTTTTGCCAAAACCCATTGATTCAATATCCTCTATGCTGTAATTAGTGTCTTCAACAACATCATGCAGAAGCGCAACTACCGTTGTTGACTCGTCCTTCATCTGCTCGGCAAGATGGAAGGGATGGAATACATAAGGAATACCGCTTTTATCAAACTGATCCTTATGCGCATTATACATCAGGGTAATTGCTTTTTTGGTCAGTTCGGTATAAATCATGTTGTGAAGCTCCTTAGAATCACAGTTAAATATTTACATCTGTTATTTTACACACTATTACGAAGAAATTCAACGGCGAATAATTGCGGAAGCTCCCTGCATGGGGAGAGCTCGAGAGGGGCGGGCTTAGAATTCAATAATCTGCGGCGAAGCCGTCCTCAGCAAAACAAAGAGGACAAGCTTTCGCTTGTCCTCTTTGTTTTGGTGGGCGAGGTTTCCAAACATCCGAACAGAAGGCGTATTCAATTTCATCCAGGGTCACGGTTTCTGCGTGATCCCGGAAATTGTAGGTGAAAACGATCTTATCCTCATAAACATACACGGAGTTTAGGAAGGTGTCAATCATTTCTTTCTGATATGCTTTATCGTGGATGTTGCCGTATTTGAACCGACTAATCCATTTTACGATCTCCTCTTTGGTAAAGACCGGCTGCGCCATCTGTGCGTGAATAAGACTGGCGTTCAACTCCTCCTTCTGCTTCTCCAGCTCGTCCATGCGAGCTTTAGTGGTGGTGGTTAAGATGCCTGCCTCAATGGCTTTCAATAGATTTTGAATGCTGTTTTCACAGATGCGGAGCTGCTCCCTGATGGAGGGAATCAGCGGATTTTCCTTCCCCTGCATGGCAACAATAGCATCTGCTACCCGGTCTATTACTTCATCCGTGAGAACCTTGGTTACAGTTTCCACAACAACCGCCTGCTCAAGCCAATCCTTCTTGATGGCTTTCCGCTTGCAGGTGTGCTTCAGCTTGGAATTGATACACTTATAGTAGCAGTATACCGTTCCGTTGCCGCTCTTGCCGCTTTCTCCTACCATGTGTCCACCACAAGTACCGCAGAACACCTTCCCGGACAGCAGGTATTCGTCCTTTGCCTTGGCTTTTCCCGGAGCTTTTTTATTTGCATCCATACGCTTTTGCACCCTTTCAAAAATGTCTGTCTCAATTAATGCCGGAACACCGCCCGGAATGATCATATCGCCGTAAACATAGTCACCAATATACTTTCGGTTCCTTAACATGACTGTCATGGTGCTTGCTTGAAACGGCCTCCCGTAATTATTTCGGATTCCCCGGTCATTCAAATCCTTTACAATGGATTTCAGCAGTTCGCCCTTATCGTAGCGGGAGAAGATCTCCCGTACAATAGGTGCCGTTTTCGGATTGATGACCAGCAAACCGGTTTCCTTGTCCACTGAGTACCCAAACGGCAAGGTTCCGCCATTGTTGCGACATTTCATAGCATTCTCCCGCTGACCACGACGAACTTTAACCGCTAACTCCGCTGAATAATACTCTGCCATGCCCTCCAGCATGGATTCCAGAATGATGCCCTCCGGGCCATCGGCAATGGCTTCCTTTGCCGATACGACCCGCACACCGTTCTTTTTTAGTATATGCTTATAATGGGCGCTGTCGTATCGGTCACGAGAAAAGCGATCCAGTTTCCACACAAGTACCACATCAAACAGCCGTTTTTCACTGTCGTGGATCATTCTCTGGAAGTCCGGGCGGTCAGCCGTTCTGGCTGACAAGGCCCGGTCAATATAATTTCCAACGATAGTCAGATCGTTTCTTGCTGCATATTCCAGGCAGTCTCGGAGCTGTCCCTCGATGGATTCCTCTCGCTGATTGTCTGAAGAATAGCGGGCATAGATTACTGCGTTCATGCGCACCCCTCCTTTTGTAGTATCATATTGTCATTTTGCTCCTGCTGCAAATGTGCGGATTTGGTTTCTGCTAACGATGCTTGCATCATCGGCAGGAAAAAACGGGCCAGTCTGTCAATGGCATATTCCGGAATCTGAGAACCGAAATCTTTTCCTGCGGTGCGAACATCCAGAGCGGGAGCATCTGCTTGAATCATTTCTTTTGTTTCCATAGGCAATGCCCCCTTACCGTTCTTGGCTCATTCGTCGCTTGTGATACCCTTCGCAGAGCTTCACAATGGTTTCTTCCATCTGGGTTGTAGTATAGCTTTTGGGGAAAAACTGACGAATACGCTCCATGGGGATTTTCAGTCGTTCCTTCTGATTGGCCTTCGGCTGAGTCATGATTCTGAAAATTGCATCCACATCCAGCTGCCCGGCTTGACTTAGCTGCTTTAGATGGATGGACTGTGACAGAGAAGGGGTACAATCCTCGCTTTCCATGGTTTCCAGCAAATCTGTTTGCTCTTCCTCGGAGAGATACGACAGTTCCACCGCTGGGGTCAGAGCAATACGGTTTTCATCCACCTTTTGCACAATACCGGGGATGAGATTGGTCAGGCGGATATACCGCTGTACCTGTCTGCCACTTTCGTTATCTGCGACTTCCTCTCTTGACCACTTCTGGCCAAGTTGTCCAGAAGTTGCCTGTCCAAGCATTTGATCCACCAGAACCTCCTCCGGCGTTTTCTTCTGTCCCTGATGCTTCATAGCCTCCATTTTCAGCTTGTACGCAAACGCCTTTTCACTGGGCAGAATATGTGCCCGGTGGAGGTTGCTGTCCACCAAAGCAATGGCAGCAGCATCCCGATCCATTTCAACAACGAAGGCAGGAACCGTTTTGATTCCTGCCTTCTTGCATGCGTGCAATCTCCGATGCCCGGATATTACTTCATATTCTTGATTTGCCAGCGGTCTTACCACCAGCGGTGTCAGCAGTCCTTGCTGCATGATGCTTTCCGTCAACTGCTCCATTTCTTCGTTATCCACCACCTTGAAGGGATGTCCTGCGAAGGGGTGCAGCTTCGATACTTCAATATTAACTGTGTTCATTTTTATTCTCCTTTTCTTTGTAATAACCTTGGTAAACTTCCGTTAATGCGTGAATCAGTTCCCGGGCTTCCTTGACAAGAGAAGTCAGTTCCTCCTGCCCCTGCCAGGAAAGCAGATCCCGTCTGCAAATCTGATCCAGATTGTAGGCAATGCTCACGACCTGCCTGCGAAATTGGAAATAGTCTTTGGGCACCTCCTGGACTGCGCAGCCATCCAGCAGTAGGCGCAGGAAAGTCTCCCGATTGTACGGTGTCTTTGCAACCATCTCATTGAGCCGATCAAGCTCTTTTTCAGTCAGCCGAACGCTGACTCTTCTATTTCTCTTCATTGTGAAATCTCCTTTCTAAGTGGGGTATCAGGGGCAATCCCCTGAAAAGCTGAATTGTGGCACCACAATTCGTTGCTTGTTAGATCAATGCCACGGGGCTATGCCCCGTACCGCCTCAGCTCCGGCATGTCGTGATTGACCAGCGCATCGAAGTAGCTATCCATGGTCTCCGGGGCATAGTAAAGAGCCGTCAGCAGATAAGCTCGGATGTTTCGGACCTCCGAAGTACATCGCCTCATGGCAAGTAGCGCATAATCGATGTGGAACCTGTCCAAGTTGCGCAGGCGATCCTTCACTTCTTCGGCAGGTCGCTCAATACCGCCTATCCGAATCGTTGGCGAAGGATTCCGAAGCGTATCGACGATCAGAAGGACGATTTCATCGACCTTTCCCTTTTCATTCTGCTCGATGAGAATGTCATATTCTATCTGCTCTTTCACACGCTCTATCATCGCATCCCGATCCTCCGGATAGATGGATGGATCAATATTGCTCTTTTCAGTTTGATTATGATCAGTCTGATTAGATGCGGGTTTTGCGCTTTCCGAAATGCTGATTTCCGGCTTTCCAGACTGCGCAGAATCCGAATCCTTGTCTGCGGGAATATCGCATTCTGCAGAAAAAGGGAGTTCATACAGCCGATCCGGCTTTCCCTGGCCTTGCCGCTCCCGTCGGAGAAGGGCTGCACTTTCCAGTTCCCGCATGGCTCGTGTAACCTTGTCATGACCGCAGGAAAGGCGCTGACAAGCTTCCCGAACGGAGTAGTAGATGAATGTCTCACCGTCCGAATTTGCCCACCCATTAGCTTCAGACAGGCTCATGCGATCCAGCATTAACGCATACAGCAGTATGGATGCTGTAGAAAGGCTTTTATATTTGGAATCCTGCAACAGCGCCATAGGCAGCTTGATGAATTGGTAGTTTCTGGCCTTCCACCAAGGCTTCTCTTGCTTCATAGCTTCACCTCTTTCCGAAAATGGGCATAAAAATAACACCTATCGAAATTCATCAATAGGTGTTATACGATCTTGCGTCCGTCGAAGCCAAAGGATTGCCCCGTAAAAGCTTCATAGGCTTGCCCGATTTTTCGGATGCGTTTCAGAACGCCGCTGTGATTGCTGTAGCCCAGAAGCTGCGCAACCTTTTCCAAAGTGCAGCCCTGCATACGAAGCTGGAGGATCTGCCGATCCTTTTCAGACAGCGTTTCCAGAAACTGCTCAACCTGGACCTTGCTGACAGAATCATTTTCCAGATCTACGGACTTATCTTCCACTTGCCATTCGGTTCCATTGGCT
>R27__coassemble_1407_pt1 | contig 11123 bp, 12 predicted proteins | sample R27__metabat2_high_PE_005 | metagenome-assembled genome bin R27 | reverse complement strand
AAGTAGCATACTTTACGACATGTTTATTTGAGGAGAATGAGGTGGATGGAGAATATATCAAAGTGGACAATAACTAATAAAGAAAAAGATCAACTCATTTCTGCTCTTACTCCTGAACTCGTGTTGTTAAGGACAAAGGCAGAAATATCACAAGAAGAACTTGCGGCACTGATCGGAATATCAAGGCAGACATACGGTGCAATTGAACGCGGTTCTCGCAGGATGTCATGGAACACATTCCTGTCACTTGTTCTGTTCTATGACTGCAACCAAAAAACTCATCAAATGCTCCGTACAATTAAAGCTATACCACAGGAAATCATGAAAAGGTTTAATGTTGGCGAAGAGATTACAACAAAAGAAATAAACCTTGATGCTTTCTTGGGTGACGGCGCAAAAATCGTTATGGATAGTTTGGATGAGCAAGCGATACGATCAATAAGAACGATGATAATGGTCGAATACGCACGTTGCACATCAACTCCGGGAGAAGTTGTAGTTAAGTCATTTGATGGAATGAACTTTACGACCACTCCTTATGACGATTCTGACGCAGAAAAGGCGCTAAAGGCCATAAAGGAGAGAAGCAAAAAACATGAGCAGTACGGAGGCTAAACTCAAGGCTAAGAAATTCCTAAAAGAGTTTGGCTGCGGCAAGATTGATTATGACTTTCTAAAAAAAGTCGTAGAGCAACAAGGCTATACGGTTGTCGAATACAATCACATCTTTAACGATGAGGATGTTGAGACCCTTATTGAAGCATTGAAACTGTCAGATAGTATTATTCGCTCTCGAGGTTTCACTTATGCAGATCAAAACCACCGAATAGTTTTTGTCCATGAAGATTTGTCACCGGCAGAGAAGCTTTTGGTATTAGCTCATGAAGAAGGTCATATATTCTGCGGACACATGCGGGATGGGCCTATTATTGGGAAAGACGTTCAGGAAGAGTTTGAAGCAAATGAATTTGCTCACTATATTCTTAATCCGGGAAAAGCGATCAAGATCAAGAATAAGGTTAAAGAAAATAAAAAAGCGATGTTGATTGGTGTGATATGTGCAGTTGCTTTGATAGCTGGTTGCATCGCGCTCGCCATAGTAAATCAAGAGAAAAAATATTATGGCGAGTATTACATTACTGAATCAGGCGACAAATATCACGAAAAGGGTTGCATATTTGTCAAAGATAAAAACAACTGCCATAGGATGACAGTTGAAGAGTTTGAAAGTGGCGAATACGAACCATGTGGTATTTGCCTTCCGTAAGTACAAGTTGTTATAAAGTCTAACGACTTTAATAAATTTTGAGGAGAACAGCAATGGAAAACAAAGTATGTGCTAAATGCGGGGCTGAATTGTTGGAAGGCCAAGAATTCTGCTCAAAATGTGGGACTCCGGCCAACAAAAAGGTCTGCAGTAAATGCGGGGCTCTCCTGAATGACGATCAAGAGTTTTGCCCGAAGTGCGGGCAAAAGGTCAGCCTGGCTGTAGATGCAGATGTATCATCAGCAATTAATCAGTTTAATGCAAACTTGGGTGAGAAGAAAAAGAAAAAGTCCAAAAAAGCAGTTCTGATTGTTGCAATTATAGCTGCCTTGGTTGCGATTGCTGCAGTTGTGTTCTTTATTGTTTCTGGATCGTTCAAGGGACAGTATATGGAAATCAGCGGAGAACCCGATTCCTACTATAAGTTTGAGGATGATTACTATATTTATAAAACGGACGATGATACTGAAAGAGGCAAATATAAAGTCGAGAAAGATCAAGTGATTCTGACCGACAGCGACGGAGACGATACAACCTTTTATCGGGACGGAAAATACATTTTCTCAAGTAAAGTTCATTATGACGATACGATAAAAGATGGTAATGATACTCAAACGCTCAAGAAAACAGCAAGCACACAGTATGAAGGCTACACTTTGTCAATCAATCAAGAATTGAAGCTTAATTCTGATGGAACCTACAAGTACACGCTGGAGATGACTTATATCGGTGTGACTATTGGTGACAAGGTTGAAGAATCCGGCACATACACCAGATCTGGGAAATTGTTGGTGCTTTCTCCCAAGGGCGAGAATTACACAAAAACTTACATTGTTAAAGATGGTTTTGTATACGACGATGTTTATGAAAAGGATTAATATTTCTGCACATGCAGAGTGTTAATAGATGTTATTAAAGTTTTTAGGAGGGTTTGCTATGGAAGACTACATCGGCAAAATTTGTCCGTTTTGTAAAACGGAAATCAAAGAGGGTGACGCGGTGAAGGTATGCCCTTCTTGCGGTATCCCTCACCACGAAGCATGTTGGGAAGAAAACAAGGGCTGTACTACTTTTGGATGCTCTGAGCAGCATTACGAAGAACAGCATACGAACCCGACGGATGTTTGCGTGAAGTGTGGAGCTCCTCTCGGCGATGGGCAGGAGTTTTGCCCGAAGTGCGGTACTCCCAAGGGAGGTCCCAAGAAAAAAGTATGCAGCAAGTGCGGTGCCGAACTTGAAGAAGGTCAAGAGTTCTGCCCGAAGTGCGGTACAAAGGCTGATATTACTGTTCCAACTGGTGTGAATAACGCCATCAATCAAATAAATGCAACCGTTGAAAAAGCAAAAGCGAAAGGCAAAAAGACACCGATCATTATTGGTGCAATTGCAGCCGTAGTTGTTATTGCTGTTCTTATCATTGTGCTTGGCGGTGGTGGCGGTAAGAAAGTTGATTTCAACAAGATTTACGACGAATACTGCTCTTCCACCTGGGCTAAGGTCGGCTCCGACGATAGCTACCTCTCTATTGATACTAACCCGTACGATAACGATGATGATGGTCTGGCTTATACTGCGGCATATACTGCTATCAAAAACGTCAACAGTGCGCTTGGCCTTCCGGATTCTCTTATCAATGAAATGGGCGAAACAACCGGTTCTGACGGAAAACAGACAGAGACCTTCGAGGAGCAAGGAATTACGGTATCATGGAAGTATCATCCTGATAAGGGCCTTGAGGTAACTTATAAGAAAACAAAGTAATACATACCTGTAGCAGGGCACGCGACCGATTAGTGCATGCCCTGCTACAATGTCAAGTGATATGAAGACAAACGTATTGCCCTATAAGAAGTCAATTAATTGCGCTGGCTTTTCAGACGAGCAGATTGCTATGATATGGGATTTCTATGTCACAAAAGCAATCGCAGGAAGTGCTTCACAACAACGCAAGGTTTCTGATTATGGATTGTCAAAACTTCCTTATGATGAGATGCTAAAAATTGCCGATGTGCCCGATGAGTATTGTAACGCATTATTAGCAGATAAAATGCCTGGAACACTTCGCATCAATGATTTACTTATCGTGGGTGAAAAAGGTGTACCAGTCGAAATAGATATTGACATCCCGAGAATTGCTTATCTCATTCCTTATCAAATAATAGATAATGGGAAGCCTCAAGCAAAAAATAACTGTGGAAAAGCAGAAGCTTTATTAACACATATCAGGAATTCTTTTGCTCACGGAAATACATATTTTTTTGATAACGGAAATGTCCTTCTTGAAGACAAAAACGGGTCGACTATTACCGCAATGTGTTTACTTCGTCAGCAAACTCTTTTGGACTGGATTCAGTTAATTGATAAAAGTCAAAAGTATTATGTATTGCATGATGTTTGAATCTTGCGGGATTATTAACAGAAAAAGATTGGAGATTGTACAATGGCAAAAGTGAATGTTGTAATCGTTGACGCAACCGGAAACAAAGAACAGAAAGTTGGTCTGCCAGACGATATTAAATGCGGTATCATCATGGTGAAACTTGTTGAGAAGATTAAGCTTCCCTCTGTAGGACCTGATGGCAACCCTATCAGTTATAAATTCATTCATAAGGTTACTGGAAGACAGTTACTTGAAGCACAGACATTGGCAGAAGCAGGCATTAAGGATGGAGACGTATTAAGACTTCAGCCTGAAATTACTGCGGGTTAAGGTGTAAGAAATGGAGAACAACATCGAATTAAAATCCAGCGACTTTGAAGAAGATCGGTATAGCCGTTTGCGACTTATTCCTTGGTGGGATCAGGACAGACTTAAAAACGCATCCATTATGGTTGTCGGAGCGGGCGCAATCGGTAACGAACTGATTAAAAATCTGGCTTTGCTTGGTATTGGTCATATTTATATCTATGATATGGATGATATTGAAAACACCAACCTTACCAGATCTATTCTTTACCGTCGCAAAGATGTGGGACGCTATAAAGCGGAAGTTGCTGCTGAACGGGCAATGGAAATCAATCCGGATGTTAAAGCAAAAGCATTTATTAGCAATATTATTGATGATGTTGGCCTTGGCGTATTCCGCAGGATGGACGTTGTTCTCGGAGGACTCGACAATCGAGAAGCAAGGCTTGCAATAAATCAATCTTGCTATAAGGTTGATAAACCTTGGATTGATGGCGCGATAGAAGCATTAAACGGATTTGCTCGAGTATTCATTCCCGGCCATGGAGCGTGTTATGAGTGTACCATGACGGAAACAGACTGGATGTTAATTAACAAGAGAAAATCCTGCGCTCTTCTGACGCATGAACAGATGGCAGAAGGCAAAATTCCGACTACGCCAACTTCTTCATCGGTTATTGCCGGTATTCAAGTTCAGGAAATGCTGAAACTCCTTCATGCGGACAGAAACCTTCCTACTTTAGCCGGAAAGGGATATGTATTTAACGGACTTACGCATGATTCTTATGTCGTTGAATACCAGCGAAAAGAAGACTGCATGAGCCATGATACATACGAGAACATAATAGAAAAACCTTGGTCTGTAAGAACAATGACATTGCGCAAATTGCTCGGCTCTGTTCGTTCTGATCTTGGTGAGAAAGCGGTTATTGACTTTGACCGCGACATAGCTACTACAGCACATTGTGCATGTGGACATAAGAAGGATATTTACACTCCTGTGCACAAATTGAAAGGTGAAATGTTGGTTTGTCCCGAATGTGGTGCAACCATGCAATTCGATTCTATACACAGCATTAAAGGTGAGGAAGATTTTTTGGACAAGACATTGTTTGAAATCGGTATTCCGTTAATGCATATCGTCTGCGGAAGAGTAGGTATGGATACAACGTACTATGAATTCACAGCAGACGAAGCTGAAATATTCAATTAAGCGCAAAGGAGATTGACATATGACACCAGCAAGAATGAGAAGACTTGCTTCTGACTATGAAGAAGTCAAAAAGAACTTTGCCGGACATAAAAACATTATAGTAACGCCTGTTGGCGATGAGCCACCGGAAAAGTATCATGTTACGTATTTTGTGAACGGCATATATCTTCTTCCTGACGGAAGAATTGAAACACTTGGCCGACATGAAGTGGATATTACACTCCATGCCGATTACCCAAGATATAAGCCGATCTGCAAGATTCTAACTCCGATTTGGCATCCTAATTTCAGAGACGGTCAGATTTGCATCGGAGACATTTGGGGCGCAGGAGAATCGTTGAGTGATATTATCATCAATATTGGCGATATGATTCAGTATAAATCTTGGAACTCATACAGTCCGCTTTCTGCTGACGCTGCGCAGTGGGCAATGGAAAATAAACACTTATTCCCTGTCGGCAATATTGATCTCTATTTTTCTGATTATGCATCTGCAAAAGAAAATGTTGAGATCGATCTGTTCTCTGATGAAGAAAAGAAAGCACCAGATGTTGCTCCTGCTCCAGACGAGACTGTAATTAGCGAAGCAACGACAGTTGTTGAACCGGCTCCCGAGCAAGCATTGGCTGTTGTACCGAAGGAAGATGAAAACGACTTCGAAATTACTGCTGAAGAATTAGCGGGCATAGAGTTCGTTCCTACGGCACAGCGTATGCAAACGGTTCAGCATGGGGGAGTAACAAAAACAAAAATTAACTTTAAGACCATTCTGGTTAAGGGACTTTTGTGGGCCTTGATAGGTGCTTTCGTCGGATTTGGTATTTCGGAGATTTCTGGAAGTAATGATAGCCATGCATTTATAGCTAATCTGAAAGGCTATTCTTACCTTGCAGATTATTATGAATACACCAACGAAGCAAGTGAAGAATTTGATAAAGCAATAGACGAGTTCAATGCTTATTGCAAGGAAAACAAGCTCGACAAAAACAATACTTCTGTATTTTCAAAATGGTATTCCGATTCTGCATCGGAAGAAGCCGAAAAACATCTTGATGCTTATTCTGATCTTGATGCAAAAGCAAGCGATGCTCTCGAAGATTCGTATCAATATGAATTTAATTCGCGTGAAACCAAACTGGGAGATGCGATAGCCAGCATCTCAAGAACAAGCACGGCGTTGTGGTCTTGTATTATTGCGCTCTTTGTTGGATTGTTCCTTGGTATTGGTGAAGGCGTATTCTACGGGTCAAAGGAAAAAGCCATTAAGTATGCTGCCATAGGTGCAGGTATCTCTTTGGCAATGGGATTTATAAGTGGATACCTTGCTCAGTGGATGTATTCTTCGATGTTGGGTGATGATCCTTCTCTGCTCGCAAGTTCCTTTATCCGTGGTCTTGGCTGGGCAGTAATGGGTATTGGCATCGGCGCTGCCGTTGGTTTGATTCGACCGGAAGGAAAGAGGATCCTGTTCTGCGGCGTTGGCGGCCTGGCAGGTGCATTTATTGGCGGTTTCTTATTCAACTTTATTTGTGAAATCATTCCTAATGACATTGTTGCTCGTGCAGTAGCAATCATCATCATGGGTGGCCTGATTGGCGTAGGTGTTGGTTTGCTCGAACAGTTTGCTAAGCAGGCTTGGCTTAAAGTTATTCGTGGCGAGTTTGAAGGCAAGGAATACTTGGTATTTGCCGGAACCACGAGCATTGGTAACAACGGAAAGAATACCATTGTTCTCTTTAAGGATAAGCTTGTAGGACCGCATCATTGTGATATTGTGCTTGAAGGAAGCAAATACGTTGTTGTTGACTGCGGTACTCCTATGGGAACAATCGTCAATGGTAGAAAAACGGCAAGGCAGGTACTTAAACAAGGTGATGCTATTGCTATCGGTAACTCGGTATTAGTATTTAACACAAAGTAAAAATGGAGGCGAGCGTTACAGTGAATACGATCAAAAGGATTGCCATAATCGTTTGCGTGGTAGCTGTAACGCTCGCCATTCCTTTACCCGCCTATGCAATGGGCTTTGATGCAGAAGAAATTTACGAGTCGGTTTTTGTAATCTATTCCGGCAACTCGCTTGGTAGTGGATTTGCAATCGGAGAAAACTGCATCATAACAAACGCGCATGTAATTAACAAAAACGCCGCAACAAGAGCTGCTACGTATAGCGGTGAATACTTCGACACTTTTGTGATTGCTGTAGATGAAAGCCGAGATATAGCAATTTTGGGTGTGACAGATGGAAATTTTATTCCGTTGCGAGTTGCTAATCTTTCAAATGTGAAAATCGGTGATGATGTGTACGCAATCGGGGCACCTAATAGTTTGGCTTATACTTTGACTAAAGGTGTTATTTCCGCAAAAGATCGGAAAGTAGGAAGATACACCTATCTTCAAACGGATGCTGCTATCAACACGGGAAATAGTGGCGGCCCCTTACTTAATGAGTTAGGTGAAGTAGTGGGGGTTAATTCTTATAAGATGTCAGATAGCGAAGGCATCGGACTGGCAATTCCAATAGACATTGTAACTGAGCTCCTGGACAATGGTGGAATCAAACTTGATGATTACGGTAATGTTTCCGGGGCAGTCTCTGAACCAGACGTTCACGGTGAAATAAAGAATGATGAGTCGAACAACTCATCCAAGACTGAAAATGCAGAAGGCACTAACATAAAAGTGGTTCTTTTGAGCATAGGACTTGCAGTTTCATTGCTCTTGAATATTATCCTTTTGATTATTCTCGTTTACCGGAAGCGGAAAAACGTTTATATAACAGCAGATCCATCGGAAAGAACAGATTTCGATATAGATATTTTGGAGTGATATTATGGCTAAAAAAATCAAGAGAAACAACAAGAAGATAATCAATGATATTCCGGATGATATACTTCCGCAGAATATTGTCAATTTTGGTGAGCATGTTGTTGAAGACAAGAATATCTACATCGCTCAGAGCGTTTATAAAGACATACATAAGTTTACCAAGGATAAAACAGAAAACGAGAGTGGTGGTGTTCTTGTCGGCAATGTAATCGAGGAATTTGGCAAGACAAACATCATTATTCGTGGCTTTGTTGAAGCTAAGTATTGTGAAGGTACGCCGACCACACTTAAGTTTACCCATGAGACTTGGGAATACGTTCACGGAGAAATCGGGAAGAAATATCCGAAATATAAGATTTTAGGATGGATTCATACTCATCCTGATTTCGGCATTTTCCTTTCTGAATATGATAAGTTCATTCAAGAAAACTTTTTTAAGGAAGAAAACCAAATTGCTTATGTAGTCGATCCAATTCAGAAGATAGAAGGCTTTTACTTCTGGATAAATGGAAAGATTGAACGCTGCAAAGGGTTCTTTGTATTTGACAAAGTGGGTACGGAAATCACGGTGTCCGACAAGGTTGAAGCAGAGGAACCAGATGTTCCGGTTGGATTCCCAAAACTGGCTAAAATACTTATCGGAGTTTTGAGCGGTGCTGTTGCCCTTCTCATTATTCTTTGTCTGAGCTTGAATGGGAAAATATCAAATCTTCAGGATCAAATGGAAACACTGGTGAATTCAGCAAATCAAAGCCTTTCCTATATGTCCATTCAGGTCAATTCTCTATATGGAGAAATTGATGATTTGAAGGCAAGAGTGAAGGCTCTTGAGCCGGAAGAAACGACGGATCAAGACGAGACTGGTGAAGATACTTCATCCGAAACTGATGAAAGTACAGATACCACAGATTCGGATAACAACACACAAGATTCAGAAGCAAATACTGAATCTGCCCCCGAGGAAGGTAGCGAAGAGGTAAATGACAACGAGTGATTATATAGGCAAGATTTGTCCATACTGCAAAACTCCATTCAAAGACGGTGACGACATTGTGGTCTGTAGTGTATGCGAAATGCCTCACCATAAGGACTGCTGGGTCGATAATCAAGGATGTACCACCTTTGGATGCAGTGGAACGATCAAATCCCCGAGCGATGTTGTCTCGAATGAGATGGACTTTGAAATTGATTTGTATGATGAGCAAGATACGCCTGATAATCAGCCGGCAAGAGAAAACGAGTATCTATTTTGCACCAAGTGCGGAACACAGAATTTTGCTACAAGCGCGTTCTGCTGCAAGTGCGGAAATCCTTTAACTAAAGCTCCGGAACGGCAGCAGACTCCGCCCAAATACTCCACAAGCGTTTCGGGCAACAATCCATATAGCTACGTTCAGTCTGGATATTATCCCGGATCTGAGAGTAATGGCTATAACCCGCAGAGCCAATATCAAACATTCAATCCCGGGAATCGTACAAATATTGAAATGTTGATTGGCAAAAATGCCGAATACTATGTACCAAAATTCAATGATATGAAAGCCCGCAATACAAAATCGAGCTGGAACTGGTGCGCTTTTCTGTTTACTCCGTATTGGATGATCTACAGAAAAATGTACGGCTATGGTGCTGCTGTTTTGGGCGGGATGTTTTTATTGTCCTTGATTGGGGGTATATTTCTATCGCTTGTTTCTCTTACTGCATACATTGTCTTCGGTATTCTCGGAAATTATGTTTATATGCAGACGCTGGAGAAAAAAGCTTTACAGATGGATATGCTGACCGGTGGATATAAGACCGAGTATGCAAATAAAAATGGCGGGACCAATACCACCGCCACAGTTTTAACCATTATCGGATACGCGATTCTGACTACAATTATTCAGTTCGCATAATACCGATGGAAGGAGGTGTCCTCTATGGACGAAAGTTTTGATATTGAACTTAACGAAGAAAGCTCAGAGATATCGAACGTGGTTCAACTACCGATGAATTTCCTTACATTCGGCGAAATTGAAAACGACGATGTTAAGGTCTATATCAAGCAAGACGTGTACAAAGCTTTGGAAAAGTACGCTCTTGAAGACACTGAACATGAAAGAGGCACGATTATTCTCGGAGATTACTGCGAAGAAATGGGTAAGACCCATGTTGTGATTTCCAATTACATTGAAGCTAAATATACGGATGCTTCTGCCTCAACACTCACTTTTACACACGAGACTTGGGACTACGTCCACAAGGAACAGGATGCGAAATACCCAGATAAGAAGATCGTCGGATGGCAGCACACGCACCCGACTTATGGGATATTTCTTTCAAATTATGACCTTTTCATCCATGAGAACTTTTTTAATTTGCCGTTCCAAGTTGCCTATGTAATTGATCCGGTTCAAAATCTGCGTGGCTTTTTCCAGTGGAAAAACGGAAAGATTGAAAAACTCAAAGGTTATTACGTTTACGATGATGTAGGAAAGCCTATCAAGATTGCTCAGGTCAAACCGGAAACCAAGAATGAAACAACCGTTGCTAAGCGAGGAATAAACTGGATTTCCATTCTATCAACTACCCTCGCCATAATTCTTGCAATAGTCTGCTTGTTTCTGATTTCAAGCTTGAGAAAGCAATTTGTTGAGCAACAGGAAAATCATCAGAAGCTCCTGGACGTAATAGATCAGCAAGGACAAGATCTAAAATCTATTCAAGATAGCCTGTCAGTTGAGGATGATAACGGCGAAATCGTAAGCTTGACACTCACAATAGATGAACTGATTTCAAAGTTAGAGTCACAACAAATCACGATAGACAATCAGCAGCAGGTCATCGAGGAATTAAAAGCTACTGTTGAAGAAATGAAGAACAGTTCTGATCCTGAAGGTGATGAGTACATTCTCTATACAGTCAAGCCCGGTGATACGCTTGGACGGATCTGTGCATCACTTAATATTGATTACTGGAAAAACAGAGATATTATTTTGAGCCTGAATAACATAGCAAACGAAAATATCGTTCTTGTTGGACAAAATCTCATCTTCCCCAAGAGTATCCAAACCCCAATTCAAGACTAACATTTAAGCCGTTCTTTTCGGAACGGCTTAAATTATCTCACTAAATGTTTGTTAAAGCAT
>R27__coassemble_1343_pt1 | contig 11558 bp, 11 predicted proteins | sample R27__metabat2_high_PE_005 | metagenome-assembled genome bin R27 | reverse complement strand
AGGCAGGCTCTTGCACAGAGACCGCAGCCCTTGCAAAGGTTTTCATCGATAGTTACTTTACCTTTTGCCATTTTGCTACCTCTTTTCTTTATTTTTGCTATTTTTAGAATAACAACAAATTTATATATGAATCGCTTTCGCGAGTCATAGCTCAGACATTTTTATCCTCGCGGGGGTCGACGGTATTGAGACCGAATTTTATGTAGGAATCCCAGTCGCGGTGCATGTACATATCAATTGCAATGGGAGTTCCGATATACTTGGGGTCATGTCCTTCTGCCAGGAACTGATCGAGGAATTCTTTCTTGCCGGTAGTATATGCAACGGGAATGCCCGTTCTGTCGGAAACTTCCTTGAGCATCTCGTAACCGTCGCGCAATTCCTCAACAGTGGTTTCTGTTGCCAGGTTTGTGTTGTTTATCATACCTGTGATCTTCAAACGGGAGTGATCCTGCATTCCCTCCTGAAGGCGGATAAGCTTTTCAACAGTACCCGAAAGAGGACGGCGAATATTTACAACGTTCAGAACCTCAAGGGAGCCGGGCTCAAGATCAACGAAATCCTGATGATATCTTCCCAGTGCTGTTGCACCGACATCATCACCGCCGACATCGAAAATAACGGTGTCCCAGTCAAGGACAAACGCAGATGCGACTTCAGCGGGAACGGACAGAGTCTCGATACCTGAGCAGGCATAGTTGGGAGATACGAGTCTTATCTCTTTCTGCTCTACCATTTTGCCGCGCTCGGTGAGTCGGAAATATGTATTTACCATATCGAGGTCGAGAAGCTCGGTTCTCTCCCCTCTTCCTGCGGCCTGCATTGCAAAGTTGAGAGCCAGCTCACTTTTGCCGCTGCCGTAGTTACCTATAAGAACCTTTACGTTCTTCATTTCCTATCTCCTTTTGTGCAAAATCATACGTTTACATTTTAGCATTCAGCAAATTATGAGTCAATATAATTTATCGTTAAATTCTAAACTACCCCCTGCAAAAATGGCTAAAAAACAGGTTGATTTTTTGTACATTTAGACAAGCGATAATAATTTCCTTAATTTTTGCACTGAAATAGATGCACTTTCTCCCCCGCATACTGCAAAACCGCATTTGCCTGTGTTTCGATGGAAATATTTTCATAAACTGACGGTCGACAATTTAGCGCGCTAATATGCTTGAAAACGCTTACACGAGGTGCTATAATGTGACCGCACGGAGAATTAGCTCAGCTGGTTAGAGCGCTCGCCTCACACGCGAGAGGTCGGCGGTTCGAGTCCGCCATTCTCCACCAACAAATACAGCACCCGCAAGGGTGCTGTATTTGTTGGTGGAGAAGAAATCATCTTAATTAACTGGGAGGGGATAACCAATCCCCTCTCGAACTCACCCCATGCAGAATATATACAGAGGTATCGCTATGGAACAATGGGATGTATTTGATATAGACAGAATCCCCACGGATAAGACTGCAGTACGCGGCGAAAAAATGGCCGAGGGCAATTATCACATGGTCATACACGTCTGCATCTTCAATTCCAAGGGCGAAATGCTCATTCAGCAGCGTCAGCCATGGAAAAGCTTCGGCGAAAAGTGGGATGTCAGCGTCGGAGGCAGTGCACTCAAGGGCGAGACAAGCCGCGACGCAGCGCACCGAGAGCTTCTTGAGGAGCTTGGAATTGACTTCGACTTCTCCTTTCTCCGCCCCAACATGACTATGAATTTTGAAGAAGGCTTTGACGACTTCTATCTCCTTAATATGGACATTGACCTTACTTCCCTCACCCTGCAGCCCGAGGAAGTGAAGGATGCCCGCTGGGCATCGCGCGAGGAAGTTTTCGGACTTATTGACAAGGGCGAATTCATCCCGTTCTTCAAAAGCTTTATCGATCTTCTCTTTGACGTAAGGCATAAGCCCGATTGTCTTAATATGTAAGGGAGTGATTTCATGGAGCTTTGTGTTAAGCGTTTTACTGAGCTGAGCGGCGAAGAGCTATATGAAATATTAAGGCTCAGAGTTTCAGTATTTGTCGTAGAACAGAACTGCCCCTATATGGAGCTTGACAACATGGACCAGTCCGCTCTTCATGTTTATTTCAGAGACGACAGCGGAATACAGGCCTATCTTCGCATTATGGACAAAAACTCTCTGCGCCCGTATGTATCCGTCGGGCGTGTTATCGCCGTCAAACGCCGCTGCGGTATGGGAAGCAAGCTTTTAGCCGAGGCCATTCGGCTGGCTAAAGAAAGCTTTAAGGCCGATAAGATTTATGTTGAAGCACAGACCTATGCAACAGGTTTATATGCAAAGCAGGGCTTTGTCCCCATTTCGGATGAATTTCTCGAGGACGGAATCCCCCACATAAAAATGCTTTTGGACTGCTCCGATACATAAAAGTATGAATAAGAGAAAAACTCCGGCAATACTTTGACATTGCCGGAGTTTTTGTTATTCTTCTTCGTTTTCGTAGCTGTGGCCGTTATAGCTGAGGGGATTTCCGGAGATAAGTTTCTTATGCGAAACGCTCTTGGTTATCGCTCCCGCCACGCCCTTTATCATTGCCTGAGCGGCCATATGCTTTCCGATGATTGCGGTAAGGTCGGTATCGGGGGCAAGGGCGGTTACGGTGCTTTCCATGATTGACATACTGCGCCAGAACATGGTCATGGTCTTGGGCACCCTTATACCGAATTCGAGGGAGATTTTATACAGCTCCTTGAATATCTCAACGGTGCTGCTCATTTCCTCCATGCTGACTACGCGGTACTTATCAAGGTACACTCTCATGCGTTCGTAGAATGCGTTGATGTCGGGAATCGCTTCATGCTCGCAGATTTCTAAAACTGCGTTTGAAAACTTTATATAGTCGTTGGAAACTATGCCGCGCATGCACTCGCTTACGAGGCGTGCATCGTTTTCCGTAAGTTTGCCCATCATGCCAAGGTCAAGCCAGATGATCTTGCCGTCGCAGACATGGATATTGCCCGGATGGGGGTCTGCATGGAAGAATCTGTCCTCAGCAAACTGCTTGATGTAGTTGTTGACGAACTTGGTGCAGACCTCGTTCAGGTCGTAGCCCTGCTCTTTGAGTGTCTCAACATCGTTGAGCTCACAGCCGCCGACATACTCCATTACAAGCACATTCTTCGTGCTCAGCTCATCGAACACCTTCGGGCAATAAACATACTGTATGCCCTCGATATTTTTACGTACGGTTCGAATATTCTCCGCCTCGCGGAGGAAGTCCATTTCCTCCTGCGCAACGATCCACATTTCGTCAAGAACATCGCTTATATCCATGACTGAGTTTATCTGCTTGAACTTGACTATACCGAGAGCTTTTTTCAGCAGGCGCACATCGCGCTCCATCATGCTGTATATCTCAGGGCGCTGAATCTTGATTGCGACACGGGTACCGTCGAGGAGCATTGCCTCGTGCACCTGAGCAATAGATGCCGCGCCGAGGGGGAATGGCATAATTTTCTGGAAAACGGAGCTCCACGGTTTTCCGTATTCCTCGGAAATAATATCTCTTATCTGAGAGGTAACAAGGTGGGATGCGTCTGTTCTCAGGCTTTCAAGAGCCTTGCAGTACTCGACGGGAATGACCTCGGGGTGCAGAGACAGAAGCTGACCGAGCTTAACATAGGTGGGGCCAAGCTCCTTGAACATTTCACACATCTTCTCAGGCGTGAAGTCCTTGGTCACCTTATATTTGCTCATTATCTTTACCATTTCGATAAGGCGCTTGGTATCGTTTGAAATTTCCTGCGTTGTACTTGCCATACTCGCACTTCCTTTAAAGCTTTCTTTTCAGTTAACTACAATATTTTATCAGAAAAGAAACAATTAAACAAGTGTTTAATTTGCATTGGTAGAGTGTCAGCGGAGACTGTGTATCCCCTCTCGACAGATTTGAGCGCAGCGGATTATGCTGTGCCGCTTGCGGCATAGTCGCAAAAAAAGCAGTCCACAAAGTGGACTGCTTTTTTGGTGACCCGTACGGGAATCGAACCCATGTTACCGCCGTGAAAGGGCGGTGTCTTAACCGCTTGACCAACGGGCCATATTAAAGGCGCAGTAGTTTTTTGCTGCGCCTTATTTTTGGTAGCGGCACCTGGATTTGAACCGGGGACACCACGGGTATGAACCGTGTGCTCTAGCCAGCTGAGCTATGCCGCCATCTCTCGAAGAGCAAGATGAATTTTAACAGACGCAGCCCAACTTGTCAACATTTTTTTCGTTTTTTATCAATTTTATTTTAACCCGGCAGATAATTCTGCGGATTTACGCTGTTTCCGTCCTTTGTTATCTCGACATGGACATGGGGTTCCTGACTTACCTCACAGATTGCGCTTGCGCCCACAGCGCCGATTGCATCGCCTGCCTTGACCTTATCGCCAACCGCAACTGTCGGGGTATCCTCAAGGTTTGAATAGACGGTTTTCATTCCCGCTCCGTGGTCGATTGTGACTGTTGTTCCGTAAAGATCGTCCTTTACTATTTCCGCAACAGTACCGTCAGCCGCGGCGCAAACGGGTGCTCCCGGCTCTGCGGAAATGTCAAGGCCGTCGTGGGTGCGCCAGTCGCCCATGGTAACATCATAGCTCAGCGCATCAATGGAATATTCGCGGCTTACCTCACCGTCCACGGGCCACACCCATTTTTCAGGCGCTGTCCACACATCGTCTTGAGTCCAGACGCCGACAACCTCGGCGTCATCGGTGTTCATCTCTTCGATTACGTCCGCTTCGCTTCCGTCGTTCATGACGGCTTCGGTGTCGCCGTCACCGCCGTTTTCCAGAGTTACACCTGAGTCGATTTTCACATTTTTGGTCACAGAGTGATTTGCAATGCTCCATACGGAAATTCCGATTACTACCATACACAGTGCAAGGACTATGTAGAAGCCCTTACCTGCCAGAAACTTCTCCAATTTATTGGATTTCTTCTCTTCCATAGAAATTACTCCTTTGCTTTGAGTTATTTCTATTTTTACCCCTTTTTCCGTAATATATACAAAAAGGACTCCCGAATTTTCGGGAGTCCTTTGATTTGGTTAGATTACTTAATGGAGAAGAATGCGTCCTTGCCGGGGTACTGAGCAACATCAAAGAGCTCTTCCTCGATGCGGAGAAGCTGATTGTACTTGCATACGCGGTCGGTACGGGAAGGTGCACCGGTCTTGATCTGGCCTGCGTTGACTGCTACGGAGATATCGGCAATGGTGGTATCCTCGGTCTCGCCGGAGCGGTGGGATACAACTGCGGTGTAGCCTGCGCGGTGTGCCATCTGGATTGCGTCGAGAGTCTCGGTAAGGGTACCGATCTGGTTGAGCTTGATGAGAACGGAGTTTGCTGCGCCCAGCTCAATGCCCTTCTTAATGCGCTCGGTGTTGGTTACGAACAGGTCGTCGCCGACAATCTGAATCTTGTGACCCAGCTTTTCGGTCATGAGCTTCCAGCCGTCCCAGTCGTTTTCGCCCATGCCGTCTTCGATGGAGATGATGGGGTACTTCTCAACAAAGCCTTCCCACATTGCTACCATTTCTTCGCTGGTCATAACGGTGCCGCGCTTGGGCAGATGGTACTTTCCGTCTTCCTTATACCAATCGGAAACTGCGCCGTCGATTGCAATCATGAAATCGTCATAGGGCTTGTAGCCTGCCTTTTCCATTGCTTCAACAAGAGCCTTGAGTGCGTCCTCGTCGGAATCGAGGTTGGGAGCATAGCCGCCCTCGTCACCTACGCCGGATGCGGGAACGACCTTCTTAAGGGTGTGGAAAACTTCTGCGCACATACGCAGTGCTTCCTTCCAGCTTGTTGCACCAACGGGCATTATCATGAATTCCTGAATATCAACATTGGAGCCGGTTGCGTGTGCGCCGCCGTTAAGAACGTTCATCATGGGAACGGGCAGGGTCTTTGCGTTTACGCCGCCGATGTAGTTGTAAAGGCTCTGACCGGTTGCCTCTGCTGCTGCCTTTGCGCATGCAAGAGATACGCCCAGAATTGCGTTTGCGCCGAGACGGGTCTTGTTGGGAGTTCCGTCAATTTCGATGAGCATTTTATCGATGCTGGTCTGGTCGAGAACATTCAGGCCTACCATTGCTTCTGCAATCTCGCCGTTTACGTTTTCAACAGCCTTGGTAACGCCCTTGCCGAGGTAACGGCTCTTGTCGCCGTCGCGAAGCTCGCAAGCCTCGTACATACCGGTGGATGCGCCGGAGGGAACTGCTGCGCGGCCTACGGTGCCGTCGTCGAGGGTAACTTCAACTTCAACGGTGGGATTGCCGCGTGAGTCAAGAATTTCTCTTGCCATTACGTCAACGATTTCAAAATACTGCTTCATTACTTATCTCCTTTTCACTTATTAATCAAACTGTTTCCGGTCATTTCTGCCGGCTGGGGAATGTTCATTATCTCAAGGATCGTGGGGGCTATATCGGCAAGGCGTCCGCCCGCTTTCAGCTCCACACCGTCACAGCATACCACAAACGGAACCGGATTGGTAGTATGTGCCGTATTTATTTTTCCGTCGGATGTTGCCATGCAGTCGGCATTGCCGTGGTCAGCGGTAACAAGCAGCACTGTATCCGGCATGCTCTTAACCGCCTCATACACTCTGCCCATGCAGACATCCACGGTTTCAACGGCTTTTATTGCCGCTTCCATAACACCCGTGTGACCAACCATGTCGCAGTTTGCGAAGTTGCAGATAACAAGCTCATACTTCCCGCTTGTGATTGCCTCGCAGCATTTGTCCGCAACCTCGTTTGCGCTCATCTCGGGGATAAGGTCATATGTTGCAAACTGCTTGGGAGACGGAACGAGGCATCTGTCCTCGCCTTCGCAGGCCTTTTCAACGCCACCGTTAAAGAAGAATGTTACATGTGCATACTTCTCGGTTTCTGCAACGCGGAACTGCTTATATCCCTTTGCGGACACAATATCGCCGAGGGTGTTGGTAATCTCCTCCGGCGGGAATGCAATAGGAACGTCCATCGCCTCATCGTACTGGGCGGTGCAGACATAGTCAAGAGGAAATACGGTCTTTTTGCGCTCAAATCCGTCAAAGTCAGGAAGATTGAGCGCCCATGTCATTTCGCGTGCGCGGTCAGGGCGGAAGTTCATAAATATGACGCTGTCCCCCTCGTTTACCACGCCCTCAGAGCAGCAGACAACGGGCTTAACAAACTCATCGCTTACATCGTTATTATAGCTTTCTTCAACCGCCTTAACAGGGTCTGGATTTAAAACACCCTCGCCGCAGACGATGGCGTTGTAGCCCTCGGAAACGCGCTCCCAGCGCTTATCGCGGTCCATACCGTAAAATCTGCCCTGTACGCTTGCAATCTTTGCATTGCCGACCTCGGCGCATTTATCCGCAAGCTGTTTTACATATTCAATACCTGAGCGCGGAGGAACATCGCGTCCGTCAAGGAAGCAGTGGACATATACCTTTTCGAGTCCGCGATTCTTTGCCATATCCAGCATTGCGAAGATATGCTTGATATGGCTGTGAACACCGCCGTCGGACAGAAGGCCCATGATGTGCAGTGCCTTGCCGTTTTCCTTTGCAGCGTCAAGCGCTTTGACATATGCTTCGTTTTCAAAGAAGCTTCCATCCTCGATTGCCTTGGTAATTCTGGGCAGATCCTGAAACACGACGCGGCCTGCGCCGATGTTGGTATGACCGACCTCGGAATTTCCCATCTGGCCCTCGGGGAGACCTACGTCAAGTCCCGAGGCGGAAAGCTCAGTATATGCGTTCTCGGAGAAAATCTTATCCAGATTAGGAGTGTTGGCTGTGCTGACGGCATTTCCCGAGGTTGCGGGAGCTATGCCGTAGCCGTCCATTATGATAAGTACGGCTTTACTCATTTGCCGCACCTGTTGCCGCGATAATGGTTGCGAAATCCTGCGGCTTCAGGGATGCGCCGCCGATAAGGCCGCCGTCAATGTCGGGCTGTGCGAGGAGCTCTGCGGCGTTCTTTGCGTTCATGCTGCCGCCGTAAAGGATGCTTACGCCTCTTGCAGGACGTGCACCGTACATTTCACGGATGATTGCGCGGATTGCGCAGCAGACCTCCTGAGCCTGCTCGCTCGTTGCGGTCTTGCCTGTGCCGATTGCCCAGATGGGCTCGTATGCAATGACACAACGGCGGATGTCGCTTACGTCAACACCGCAGAGAGCCGCACGAATCTGGTAATTGATATGTGCCATGGTCAGGCCCTTTTCGCGCTGTTCAAGGCTCTCGCCAACGCAGATAATGGGACTGATACCCTTTTCAAGAAGCGCAACGGTCTTTGCGTTTATGAGCATATCATCCTCATGGTGATACTCTCTGCGCTCGGAGTGGCCGACAATGCAGTACTTAACGCCGATGTCCTGAAGCTGAGCGGCGGAAACCTCGCCGGTGTATGCGCCCTTTTCGTACTTGGAAACATCCTGAGCGCCGCAAACGACCTTTGCTTCCTTACCTGCCTTGAGCATTGCGGGAACGATTACTGCAGGAACGCAGAGGACGGTCTCGCAGGTCTTGGTCTTGGGCATTGCGGACTTGAGTTCATCTATAAAAGGCTTAACCTCGCTTGCCAGCATATTCATCTTCCAGTTGCCGGCTATAACGGTTTTTCTGTACTTAGTGTTCATTTTTCTACCTCCAGCTTATATTACAGCATTTGTACTAAAATTTTTCGCTGCGAAAAATTACTTATCGAGAAGGCATGCTACGCCGGGAAGCTCAAGGCCTTCGAGGAATTCGAGGGATGCGCCGCCGCCGGTGGAAATGTGGGTCATCTTATCTGCAAAGCCCAGCTTTTCAACTGCCGCTGCGGAGTCACCGCCGCCGACGATAGTTGTTGCATTGCTCTCTGCCAGTGCCTTTGCCATTGCCTTGGTGCCGACTGCAAATGCGTCAAATTCAAATACTCCCATAGGTCCGTTCCATACGACGGTTGCGGCGTTTTTGATTGCGTCGGAGAACAGCTCGATTGTCCTGGGGCCGATGTCCATACCCATCCAGCCTTCGGGCATTGCCTTGATGTCAACTACGTCATATTCGCAGTCTGCCTTGAATTCGTTGCCGATTGCGGTATCAACGGGCAGAAGAAGCTTGACGCCCTTTGCCTCAGCCTTTTCAATCATTTCCTTTGCATAGTCAAGGCGCTCTGCCTCAAGCAGAGAGTTGCCGATTTCATAACCCATTGCCTTGACGAAGGTGTAAGCCATGCCGCCTCCGATAATAATGGTGTCGGCCTTTTCAAGCAGGTTATTGATAACGCCGATTTTATCGGATACCTTTGCGCCACCGAGAACTGCAACGAAGGGGTGCTTGGGGTCATTCAGTGCTCCGCCCATGACAGACAGCTCCTTTTCTACGAGGAAGCCTGCATATGCGGGCAGGTAGGCTGCTACGCCTGCGGTGGATGCGTGGGCTCTGTGAACGGTACCGAAAGCATCGGAAACATAAAGCTCTGCCATGGATGCAAGCTCCTGAGCAAAGTCTGCGCCGTTTTTCTCCTCGCGGATGTCAAAGCGGAGGTTTTCAAGAAGCATAATCTGGCCGGGCTTAAGAGCCTCTGCCTTTTTCTTTGCGTCCTCGCCGATAATGTCCTTTGCGAAGATTACTTCCTGATTGAGAAGCACGGACAGGCGGGTTGCAACAGGCTTAAGAGTGAGGCTTTCTTTCCATTCGCCCTTGGGCTTGCCAAGATGGGAGCAGGCGATAACAGCAGCGCCGTTATCGAGAAGATATCTTATTGTAGGGATTGCGGAAACAATACGCTTGTCGCTGGTTATCTCACCGGTTTCCTTGTTCTGGGGAACATTAAAGTCACAGCGCAGAAGGACCTTCTTGCCCTTTACGTCAACATCGAGTACGCTTTTCTTGTTGTAGTTCATAATAAATCCCTTTCTGCCGTTTTCCGGCTCACAAAATTGGATGGCAAATCACTTTACCATGTGGTATACTTGTTCAGGTTTATTTCATTTCGCAGAAGCCCTGCAGTCCCGGGAAGCCCTGCTGGCGCAGTGCCTCGTAGGCAAGGATTGCGGCGGAGTTTGAAAGATTCAGACTTCTTGCATCGCTGACCATGGGGATGCGTATACATCTGTCGCGGTACTTTTCGCGAAGCCATTCGGGAAGCCCTGCGGTTTCCTTGCCGAACATAATCGTCACATTCTCTGTGGAAAAATCCGCCTCGGAATAAGCACGCGGTGCTTTTGTAGTCGCGAGCCAGATATTTTCATCGCCGTTTTTCTCAAAGAACTCTTCGAGGTTTTCGTAGACGGAAATATCCACAAGCCACCAGTAGTCAAGGCCGCAGCGCTTAACCATTTTATCGGAAATATCAAAGCCGAGAGGCTTTATAAGATGCAGTCTTGCGCCCGTTGCGGCGCAGGTTCTGGCTATCGCTCCCGTGTTATGGGGGATTTCAGGTTCAACTAATACTATGTTCAACATTTTCCAAACTGTAATTATTACTAATTTGTAATTATATTACCCTTTCAATACATATTTTAGCACATTTTTTGCAAAAACTACGAACTTTTTTCGCATTTTTTAATTTTAGTGCACTTTTGATGATTTTGCCTTATAAATTCATCAAACCGACCTGCATTACTGGTAAATTTGCACAGTGCTCGTGGAGGATAAACATGATATGTAATGACTGCCCCAGAAAATGCGGGGCCGAGAGAACAGAGGATAAATCGGGCGGTGTATGCGCCTCCCCCGCTGCGGTGCGCATTTCCCGCGCTGCACCCCATTTCGGCGAAGAGCCCTGTATCAGCGGCGAGCGCGGCTCGGGTACGGTTTTCTTTACGGGGTGTAATCTTAAATGTGTTTTCTGTCAGAACAGAGAGATAAGCCGCGGTGGCGTAGGCAAAACCGTTTCCACAGAAAGGCTGCGCGATATTTTTCTCGAATTGCAGGACAAGGGCGTTCACAACATAAATCTTGTCACCGCCGCCCATTTCGTACCCGAGGTCACGAAGGCGCTCAGCATGGCAGAGCTGAAAATCCCCGTTGCGTGGAACAGTTCGGGCTATGAAAGCGTTGAAAGCTTAAAGCGGCTGGAAGGTCTGGTGCAGATTTACATGCCCGACCTGAAGTATCTCGATTCCGAGCTTGCAAGGCGCTATTCCCTTGCCCCTGACTATCCCGAGGTCGCAAGCGCGGCGATTGATGAAATGTACCATCAGGTGGGCGATTTTGTTCTGGATGACGAGGATATGCTGAAAAGCGGCGTTTTGATCCGCCATCTGATTCTTCCCGATGCTGAGGAAAACAGCCGCAGGGTCATTGACTATGTCGCGGAGCATTTCCCGGGTGATAAGGTGCTATTTTCGCTAATGAGCCAGTTAACGCCAATGCCCGGCACGGAAAAGTTCCCCCAGCTTCAGAAGCGCATTACAAAGGAAGTAAACAACTCGCTCTGCGAATATATGGCCGAACGCGGAATTGAATACGGCTTCTGGCAGGAGCCCGACTCGGCACCCGCCGAAATGATACCCAAGTTTGACAACACAGGCGTATAAAAAAGCAGTCGACAATGTGG
>R27__coassemble_1226_pt1 | contig 12404 bp, 11 predicted proteins | sample R27__metabat2_high_PE_005 | metagenome-assembled genome bin R27 | reverse complement strand
GAGAAAAATGGCGTCTTGATGTCTTTGAAAACAACGGTGATATTTATTGTGCCAGTGCTTCTGCGATGTTCGGTGTTCCGGTAGAAAAGCACGGTCAGAACAGTCACCTTCGTCAAAAAGGTAAAATTGCGGAACTCGCGCTTGGCTACGGCGGGTCTGTCGGCGCATTAAAAGCAATGGGCGCTATCGAAATGGGACTTACCGAAGAAGAACTCAAACCACTGGTTGATGCATGGCGCGGTTCCAATCCTAATATCGTTCAGTTCTGGTGGGCGGTTGATAAAGCCGTAAAGGACTGCATCCGCCAGTGCACTGAAACACAAACGCACGGGATCCGTTTTATCTATAAATCCGGGATGATGTTCATTGAGCTTCCTTCCGGCAGACGGCTTTCCTATGTCAAACCCAGAATTGGGGAGAACCAGTTCGGCGGTGAGTCCGTAACCTATGAAGGAACCGGCGGAACTAAGAAATGGGAACGAATCGAAAGTTACGGTCCGAAATTTGTGGAAAACATCACGCAGGCTATAAGCCGGGACATTCTGGCCTATGCCATGAAAACCCTTAGCCACTGTTTTATCGTTGCTCATGTGCATGATGAGCTCATTATCGAATGCAGCAAAGATGTATCCCTTGATGCGGTTTGCAAGCAAATGGGAAGAACACCACCTTGGTTTCCTGGCCTGGCCCTTCGGGCTGATGGTTATGAAACAATGTTCTACAAGAAGGATTAAAAAAATAGCCCTCCGGGAAATAATGTATTCCTGAAGGGCTATGTTGTTATTATTCAGATCTAATAATTGTGAGCTTGCCGTTTTCACATATAATCTCAACCGGTGTCCCCGGGAGAAATCCTAATTCTTCAAGCCATCTACCTTGAAGTCTTATCTGTGCAACAGGCTTATAGCTTTTGTCACTTGCGGAGTATACTCTCGCATTTCTCTTTTCCTTATTCGGCATGAACCCTCCTTTCGTTTGGATAACAACTATATTTTTTTTAAGCTCTGATCATACAATCCGGTAGTTTCTTTATGTTTAGTATAAACCAAAATGCCTCAAACATCATTTGTAAATTTTTTTGGTCATTATTGAGTAGCCAGTTGAATTCAGACTGATTTTGTGCTAAAATAGTACTAAATTCAGGGCAAAAGGAGGATGCTATGAATAACGATCTTTTTTATCTTGATACCTATACTCTTCAGCAGGATATGCGTATCAGGCTTCCAAAATCAATTTTGAACAATATGGCCGTTGAAAAAGGCGTTACAAAATTTGCTATTTATCTCAATAAAGCGGACAACAGCCTTATATTAAAAGTTGAAGAACGGAAGGAGGAAACGAAGTGAGCCAAAAGGTTAATGACAATGCAAATATTCGTATTGAGCGCGTGTGGTCGATGCCCAATAAGAATACATTTGAAATTACACCAATAAAGGCTCTTCTTCATGATGAAGTTGATCTCTCAAAGTATTGGATCGACCCATTTGCCAATAGGAACAAAATAGCGAGTGTAACTAATGACCTCAGCATCGAATATGATACAGACTATCATCTTGATGCTCTGGATTTCCTAAAATTGTTCGATGATGAATCGGTAGATGGCGTTTTATATGATCCGCCGTATTCTCCAAGACAAGTTAGCGAGTGTTACAACGATGTTGGATACAACGTCACTTGGGATACCACCAAGGCTTCTTTTTGGGGAAACCATAAAAGAGAAATTTCGCGCATCGTAAAAATTGGCGGAAAAGTAATTACCTTTGGTTGGAACAGTGGAGGTATAGGATACAAATATGGCTTTGAGATACAACGAATTCTTCTCGTACCCCATGGTGGATGGCATAATGACACAATTTGCACTGTCGAAATAAAAACACACGAAGGCGATTACAACCCAAATAATAAGACAAAAAGAAAACTCTCGGAGGATAATATGGCAACACCAGAAGATAAAAAACTAATTAACCAACTTAAAGCATTACCCATGGATTATTGGGACTTCCGGGATGACGACACAAAAGAATACACCCACGGACTCCATAACTACCCCGCTATGATGGTTTGCCCGATAAGTCGAAATATTATCAAACTTGTAAAAGAGATTCAGCCAGTCAATGCTCTTTTTGATCCATTCTCTGGTTCAGGAACTGTTCTCGTTGAAGGAATGCTCAATGGAATAGGAACAATTGCAGGAAACGATATCAATCCTTTGGCACTTCTTTTGACTAAGGTTAAAACCACACCGTTGAATCATAGCCTGTTAGCCTCGGAAGCCAGTGCGCTCCTTCAGCGAATTACTGAACACATGAACGAAGTTTCTGATGCTCTAAGCGGAATTGATTCTTACATAATAAATGATTTACAATTAGACGTTGCCGCAAAAAAAGGATGGGGAGATGAAGCACCCAAGTATTTGGAGCAGTATTGTAAGGACAGAGGTTTAAATATTACTATACCAAACTTTAAAAATCTTGGCTACTGGTTTCGTCCGCGCGTAATACTTGAGCTTTCCATAATAAAATCTGAAATTGAACATATTGAGAACAAAGATATCCGAGATTTCATATTTATTGCTTTAAGCGAAAGCATCAGATTTGTTTCAAATAGACGCAACGGAGAATTTAAGATGTTCCGCATGCCTGTCGCAAAAGTTCAGAAATTTACTCCGGATGTGTTTGGCGAATTCAGTAAGATATTACTTCGTAACATCGAAAAGATGGAGGATTTCTGTGTTGCCTTAAATGCTTCTAACGCACATCCCAATGTATCCGTATATAGAAACGATGCTTGTACGCTTGAAGATGCTCCTGATAATACTTTTGACCTAATCATCACTTCACCACCTTATGGCGACAGCCGTACAACTGTAGCATACGGCGAATATAGCCGTCTTTCTTTACAGTGGATAAACTTGTTTGATTTAACTGAAAAAGAAATTATGGGCGTTGACAAGTCATTGATGGGTGGCAAAAAATACAGGAATGGGTTTGAATTCACTCTGCAAAGCCCAACTCTGCGCGAGTCTTTAGCGAAAATCATGGATGTCGACGTAGAAAGAGCCGGTGATGTATACAGCTTTTATGCCGACCTTGATGCCTCGCTGAAAAGTGTGGCAAGCAAAACGCGGTCTGGTGGATACCAGTTTTGGGTTGTAGGAAATCGCACAGTAAAAAACGAGTTGCTCAAAACAGATGTAATCATTACAGAGTTGGCTCCTCAGTATAGGCTTACACCGGTCTTTACCGTAGATCGAAACATTCCCAATAAGGTTATGCCATCGCAAAATTCGCCAACCAATGTATCAGGAGCAACCGGCTCCACGATGACTATGGAACACATAATAATTCTTCGCAAAAACTAAATTGCACTCCTTCGTGGCTATTTTCAGTCCACGAAGGAGTTTTTTTATAGAAGTTTTTTCTTCGTGTCAAAACACTCGTCCAGCTTGTCAGGAGATACTCGTATTGCAGTTCCATTGTCGTGCGGCTTTCCGGCTTTTTCTCCTGATGCGTAAACGCCAAGACGAATATCCATCTCCAATTCGCCGGATTTCAACCCATCAATCATTTTTTCGGCGCTAAAGTTTTCCAAGCTGTATGCTTCGTCATAGCAAAAAGACTCTTTTCCATTTTCTATCTTTGCTTCGGCTTGCACATGGTACATTTTCTTTGAAGGATACTTTTTTTCAAATGCTTTTTTTAGCTGTTCCTGCTCCCAGTACACATCTTCAAGAACTCCATCCTCAGCGTGTTCTAAGTATATACGATCATCCTTGGGTGTAAGTTTCATGAACGGCTCACCGTTAAGTGTATTAAAGTCCTTCCCGTTTACAGACGTATGTAGGATTTTAGTATCTGGATTAAGAGCTTTCGACTCCTCTGTTTGATACCCATACTCTTTTCTCAGTATTTTGTTGTTAACGCCACGTTTTTTTGGAGATTTCGTAAATAAAGTTACTTTACTACTGGAGTTCTTCCTATTAGCTTTCAATTCCACCGAACCAAGATCAGCTGCTTGTATAGAGTTTTCTTCTACTCCCAGCTCATCTTCGAGAGTTTTCCCTACACCCGTATCTCCAGAGCGATGTGACGGAATAAAGCCACGCCCTTTGATTTTCTCCATCTCTTCTTTGAATTTTTCATCGGACGTAAGATCGCCTGATACGATTATCCTTCTTTCAGCCATAACGACCTCTATACGATTTTCTTATTTATCTTGAACAGCAACGGCTGATCGTTTTCTTTGATACGGAATCCAGTCCCATGATCATGTGTCTGCCCATTCTTAGCTCCGCCATGATATTGGCCTATTCTCAAATCAACATATATTTTGCCTTGTTCAAGAAGTTCAACAAAGGCCTCATAATTGAAGCCTGACACTTCAAACGCCTCGATGAACTTAAACTCTTCGCTGGAGCCGTTTCCTCTGGACCGTGCTTTGGCATAAACGAATTTATTCTTGTACTTCTTTTCAAATGCCTTCTTCAATTGATCACGTGTCCAATACGCATACTCTTTTCCATCTTCAGCAATGATAGATATTTTGGTCGAATCACATGAAATCTTTAAGCTGTGTCCAGTATTAGCAATAGAAACATATCTATCAGCAGACAGAGTTGAATGCAGCACCTTCTCGTCATTGTCATAAGCATCGCTGGCATACCCAAAGGTCATACGTAGGGTATTTGCAGCGCCCTGCGGCTGAGGAGTCTTGGTGAAAATAGTGAGCATGCTATTTGAGTCTAATCTGCATGATTTAAGCTCGTAGTCTCCGAAATCCGGGCCATCAATGTTGTTCTCAACAATACCAAGCAAGTCCTCTAATGTTTTTCCAATACCCGTAGGGCCAGAGCGGTGAGTGCGAATCCACCCCATATCACAAATTTTTGTGTACTCCCTGATAAAGTCGTCAAGTGTGTAAATCATGTTCTACCTCCATTATTTGTTTTAGAGAGATACAGCCTGCTGACAACACAGCAGGTTTTTTCTTTTTCAAACTCTTATATTAAAAAATCCGGTTTAAATAGTTCGTGGTTATTATAATAGACTTGTTCCGCCTCTCGTTTGACGCTTTGATTATCGCAGCGCAATAATGCATCCGATAAGTACGTCTCTCCGTCTATATCCATTACATATTTCGCTCTGTTTGTACGAATAAATGTTGCAGTCTCTCTGGTAAAGCCGTTTCGCTGAAGCCATATCGTTAAAAGATCTGTAGCTCCATATTCGACAAATTCATACCAGTCCATAAACGGGCGATCCGGGTATATCGATTTATAGACCTCTGAAAACTTCAGAAAATAGTTCGACAACCTGAATAGAATAACATCCTCAACCGTTTCGAGCATTGAAGAAATCAACGCATTGATCAGCTCCGGTTTGTCTTCAAAAGGCACCCAAGCATTATTATACCGAACTTTTGCATTAGAGCCCGGTTTCAGATCGTTTGCAATTGTTTCTGTAATCATCTGCTTAAGACTTACACCGGAAATCCACTGATTTAGCACATAGGCGTACCAGCGTATTTTCGAATAATCAATTGTTCCGTCGTCGGCAATTTTATAAAAACCCAGCGTCCCTCTTTCGTACTTGTCCCATTTAAAAATCACACAGAGTTGGTTTAAAAATGCTACTGTATCCGATTGTTTAGCTCTACCTCCAATTGTGATAGGAGGATATCGTAAACCCGCACGAATGGCGCCAGCGAGCTTTTCAGTTTGGTCATGAGTCAGGCTGATATTGTCGTCAGGTTGGCTTTCCTTACGAAGAAACGCCTCTTTGATTTCATTCCCAACTCCATCCGCAAGCAACAGTGCAAATTCTTTATATACACGACTGTTGCGCCCACGCATTACATCTCGCAAAAGAATACTGGAGATCTTTCTCATAAGCGAATACTCATCGCTATCTTGCTTAGGCTCCGGTAATAATTCGGCGTTTCCGCTTCGCAGGGAAGCGACGATTTTTTCTTTTTGTTCTTGCGAAAGCGCGGATACCACGGAAAGCTGCTGCGGCTCAACATTTTGCTTCAACAGGTCAAGGTAACGTTTGACGTTTGCTTTTCTCGGTATGCAAACAAGAAAAACGTTTCCATAAAGATTGAATTCAATTCGTCCTACCCGCCCCATTAAGTTTCTAAACTCAATGGGAGACATTATCCCACCATTTTTATTGCTGGTAATAAACAGGTTATCTGCGGGTAGATTAACGCCTTCAAGAAGTGTGCTTGTACTGAAAAGCGTCCGAATGTTACCGTCCTTACGTTTGTAGATTTCTTCAATTCGCATACGTATCGGAGCCGGAAGATAGCCCATATGATACGCGACGCCCTTTGTAATAACATCAGCAAGATAATATGAGCTGTGTATATCCTGCTTTATATCTTCGGCCAAAGCATCCAGTTCAGGATCATTGAGCGATGGTAGTGAATCTGCATAAGCCTTCGCCAAGGCTATTACTTTTTCTTTTGAATCGCAATAAATAATGGTACGTTTATCGCCGCCCAGTTCTTTTACAAAGTCAAGCAGATCCTTTCCTTCATCGAATGTGCCAAGTTTTCGAAGCTCCTGTGTGACCTCGTTATATACGTGAAGCTCATGACCCTTCATATCAATCATAAACTTCTCCTGATTGACCGGCGCATACGAAGTGGAAAGCTGATTATCGGCCTCGTCCTCAACGCCCGGAATTAGCTGTAAATATACTCCCGGATTTGGAATATTTGGAGAAGCGAAGATAATATGTGGGCGACGCTCTCTTTGCGACAACATATCAACGACCTTATAGTAAAAAGCACTTCTACCGTCTTTCTTGGATATTTTATGAGCTTCATCAATAAACAGATACTCTATCGGTATATCTTTCATGATGATAAGCAGGTACAGTAACCTTTCAGGAGTCATCACAAAAATGTAATTATGTGGCTCCTCAAGTGCCATAGCACCAGCAGAAGTTACTATTCGATAATCCTTCTCGGATAGGGTATCTTTCAGGTCCTCCGAAATGCTTGAAGTTACTTCATTGATAAGGGCCTTCGTAGGTACAAGAATTGCATAATTTTTCAATTCGTTGCCAGTCCTGTTTTCAATCTGCTCTTTTATGAACATACGCATCACATAGGACTTTCCAAGGGATGTTGGAGCAGAATAACTGAAATACGAAGTGTCAAATCTATCGTATATTTCCTTCTGCGCAGAGAAGAAATACTTATCCGGAGCTGCCGGAATGCGAAGATACTCCTTGCGGATTTCAGTTACAAGTTGTTCAAAAACATTGTCACTGCGATAGCCCTCCGCACGTAAAGAAACCCCACGAAAATTGCCAACGCTGGATAATACCGATCCTGTATAGTAACGGATCGTATCGTTTCCTGGGTATAACTCATTCAAAAGAGCAACAATTTCTTGAGCCCACAAATGATGCATTTCTGAATTAGGTACACCATTTGATTTTGAGAGTAAGTCCGCGAAACGAAGGGCATCATCCAGATCAAACTCTTCAGGCTGATTTTCAGTTAATCCAAAAAGAACTATTGCATAATCATAAAGAATTGCGCGGTATATTTCGTTTAGATACTCATTTTTATCCAAATCCGAAAAGATTGAATATCCAAGAGTGGTGTTCTCGTTCATTCGGACACACCTCCCAGTAGGTTGGACATAATCTGGCGCTTATCTTCTTCTGCATCATTTAACGGCAAAAAGTAAAAATAGTACGAATGCATTCCCAGTTTTAGAGCGGAAATCTTTTGCTCAATATACGGCACAATTTCTTTTATATCTGCCTTCATTTTCTGCACGGCCTCTTCCCTAAATGCGTCGTTATCATCACACTCTATTCCAAGAGAATATCCAATGAATACCCCAAAGGCCATATCCGGAGCTTGAGTGCGATCCCTGCTGGGAATAAGTATCTGCCGTAACCGTGCAGTTGTTTCCGAATCGAAAGTCCTGTTTAATAGGGTGCTATCAACCATGCTTCGCTCAGAAGCCCTACTGGATTTAATTTCAGTCAAAGCAGAAAAAGCATTATCGATACCGTTCTTAAGATCTCCATTAATACATGAAGTACCAAATACAAGCTGATAGCTGGTTGCGCCGTTTATTTTTCGTTTGAGAAGATGGACGCTGTCGCTTTTACTGTTGAACTGTCTCGCGGTAGTTACAATTTCAACCTTACTTAGGAGCTTCGGTGCGTGGAGTGCTCCCTCCATAAAAGTGAAAAGGAGCATTTCACCCAACTCATTACCAGTACCTCTTTCATCGGGACGTCCATTTGCCTGCATTTGCCTAAGAGCCTTTATTCCCATTGTGCGAATCTTGTGACGGTCTTCGAAGTCCTTTATTTGCGTCCTGTTATAAACATACATGCTTGCACAATCCAGCAAGTATTCACCTATTGCCGCATAATCGAAAGCAGAATCTGATATATCCAAGTAATACAACTTCAGTGCACTGGAATTGCTAATGGGCAGAGATTCTGGATGTTCGACTTCTCTGAATACAGTTTCAAAGTCACTACCATCGAGAGTGCAACCAAGTTCCTGCATCTCAACAATAACACTATTATCGATGGTAATCGTATCTGCGGACCCGCCAAACGACAGCACGTATTCCTTTGTGATCTCTCCGATTGTATCTTTGCCAGATTTATTGTCAACTGCCGTAGCGGTATAGATGAATACGTCGCCAAAGAAGTCAGCCGGATTAAAAGTCATCATATTTTCAAGCGAAGAATACTTCATCCGACCTATTGAAGTATTGGCAGCAATGGTGTCAGAAAGAGCGATTGTTTTCAAAGCAAGAATAGCTGTTTTAATTTTTCCTTCATCAAGAAGTGGCAAAACATGTCTACTTATCCCTCGAGCAACGGCAGCAAGATCAGCTGTCAATGCTGGCGTTACAACATTGTCTGGAGAAAGGTTGTGATCACAACGAGCAAGATGACCTACAGCGCCATCATCTTCTGCCAAATCACATCCATAGCTCTCATTTACGGTTTTGACTATTGCTCCACAGAGGACTTTGTTTGTGATCTTGGGCTTAGTGCAGTACCGTAATGTCTGGATAATTGCGCCAAAACAAAGTCGCATAACCAGTCCCCCTTTCGCTTACTTTTCTTCCTTAACGTAATCCACAACATCTCCAATATTACAGTCCAAGGTATCGCATATTCTTCCAAGCACATCCATGCTTACAGATTCTCCACGTCCCATTTTTGCCATAGTTGAGGACGTTATTTTTGTTGCAGCCATTAGATCCTTCTTTAACATGTTTTTATCAATCAGCAATTTCCACAACTTATTGTAGCTATACAACATTTTTACTCCTCTCTAACAAATGAATGCTTTATATACAGCAAACAGCCGCACATAGTGCAGCTTAAAATATTATATCAAAGAAATGTGAACTTTTCTACACCATCTTTGTGTTTTTCTATATTTAACTTCGGAAACTCAAAGATGGTGTTTTTTATTTTTGGGGTTCAAGTAAGGTGCAAGAAAGATTCAAGTTCCAATCATGTAGTATGCAATTTTTAATAAGTAAACTGGTATACGTGGGGAAATAAAACCAAACCACACTAACAACAGGCATTCAACGGAGCCTCCCTGATCAAGAGGTCGTTTCAGTCCAAATGGGTGTCAAAAATGCCTTCTGAAACGGGCAGCAAATCTAAATGAAAGGAGTTTAAGAACAGATGACAAAGCTTGATTGGATAACCAACATCGAGAACGCTGCCACAAAAGTTGAGAAGAAATCGGGACGCTCAACGGTTGAGTTTGTACTTCAAAAGTACGGTGCCTCCAGCATCGAAGACTTGAGTGAAAGCCGCTACTCAGAAGTTTGGGATGAGCTCGATTTCGTGGCAAACGACAATTAATTTTTGAAGGCGAGTTGTTATTTGCTTTCAAAACCTGATTAGGTGAGAGACATGTTTAGGGACGCTTAAGCAAGCCTCACCAAGTCATCGACCTGAAGGAAGTCGTTAAAAGCCTTAATGGAACAAACGGTATCACACAATTGCCCCCGCGAGGCATCTTCACAGAATTGTGTCGATACCAAACATCACCATAACCAGCGCCTGTGAAGGCTGGTTGCAGAACATTCGGAATGGAGAAGAACCATGAATGATGCAACCATAACTGGTAACAAATACATATTCTCGGATTCTCCTTTCCGACCTGAGCGGGTCGTAGGAGGGCCCAGAATATGTATAACAAAGATTATTTTAACGGCAAATGGCACTATCCAATGGAAGTGACCGAGGAAAACAAGAACATGGCAGGTGTTGATCTGTCTCAGACAAAAACAGTCAAGCTTGGCAACAGAACCATCCGCGCTCTTATGGTCGAGGTGGAGTCTGAAGAACAGTACCGCAAACTCATGCGCCCCATCTGGGCAAAGCAGAAAGCTGATGAGCGCAGCACCCGTTGCATCATAACCGATGCAAAAGGACATAGGGTTCGTTGCATGGGTGACTGCGCAAAGTGCGACAGATCTCGTGATGGCAAACCGCTGTCAACCGACATCGCAGAGGACGAGATGGGAATTGAAGTCAAAGACGAAACAAGCGATGATTCTATCAGAGATCTTCAAGCAGCCATCCTTTTCGACGAACTGTTGGACAAGGTTGCTGCAATTGCACCTGATTGTGCTGAAGCTCTCCGCTTCGTTTACGACGGATACTCTTATGCTGACATTGCAGAAGTAATCGGCAAGAGTAAAACTACTGCTCAGAAGCGTGTAGAAAAAGGCCGCAAAATTGCTCAGAGATTTTGCAAAAGAGGCGATTTTCTGAGATAAGCAAAAGGCGGTACAGTTTCAAACATCACGAAGCTGTGCCGCCACTTTTTATCTTTGACAACCAGGATGTCGTCTCAATATTCAAAAATAACCAAGTTGACCTCACAGCAGAGGAAAATAACTATTCTGACCTAACAGCAAGTGTACGGTAACCAACCTGACCTAACAGCAAAATAAGAATAACCAAGTTGACCTCTCGGCTGTAGGAAATAACATTCCTGACCTCTCGCCAACAGAAATCGAGCGTTTTTGCTTCCGGTCTTAAACTGAAACGACCTGTATTCTATTTTACTGAAAATGCTGAAATGCCCTTATTTCAAGCGTATTTCTACACTTTACTTAGCGGCTTTGGACAGCAATACGACACTCTCAACGTGCCTCGTAGCAATGAGATTGATGTCATCGGTATAAGGAAACATATCTACCGATTTTGACCGTTTTCTCTGTTTGCGGAAACATATCAACAAATTGTCTGTTTGTGGGAACATATCGACAAGTCTCCTACCCATCAATTTCTTTCAATTGATCAAGCCGTTTCAAGCATTTTATCAATTGACCGCTAACATAAAAACTATGCAAAGTTCCGTTATCCCAGTGTTCCGAATGCAAGACAGCTGCTATCAACGACATGATCGACTTCAGATCCAATTGGTCAATGTCTACCTTTGAAAATGCAGTTTCGGCAAATGGACTGTTATCATAAAACTCCAGCAAAACCTTAGCGCTGTATTTTTCACAGCTTTCGGTAATATTATAAAATGCTTTGATAATGTCTTTAGCCAACAGTGTATATTCTACTGTCGGAATAACAGTCACTCCGGGTTTTGTTTCTTCTTTTACAACCACAGCAAAAGCGTCTCCATGTTCCAACTGTGGTATATACTTGGTCAAATCATCAAACAACATCACGGGTTCCTTTCTCTACATAACTATCAAGTCCGAAAGTCAAAAATGAGTAGAAATGTAGTTTTTTAAGACAAGAATACGGTCTTCTGTATCGACTCCATTTTCGTTTTGCGAAATGCTAATTGTTTCAACAATGTTCTCACCTTCATTTTCACGAAGTAAATATGAGGAATTTGTACAAATTATATGCTTATCCCCATATACTAATCTTTGACCCATATCATCCTTAGATATGTGAGAACTGTCCGCAGCCTTTAGGAAAGGCATATAAGTGTTCTGAGACCATTGTGATTTTGTTTGAAGAACAGAAAACATATAGGGATCTGTTTTCGCACTATTGTTGCTTAACTTTCCATATGATCCTGGACGATACTCCGCATATTTTACATAATAGTAATTCAGTGGGTATGTATTATTCTTTTCGCAATCAGCAATATAATCATCTATGATTTGCTTAAGAATGGCATTTGTAAATGTTGTGTTTGTTGAAAGCAAAGAAACAAGAATAGCTTTAGTGTTATCAAAGCCTTCGTTGGCACTTTTATGGAATAATTCCTGCCAAGCATACAACAGTCCCTTTGAAGCATACTGATAGCGCCACTTGTTTCTTTCAAGCTGACCGTAATTACCAGTTGCCATCAATGCACAATCTATAAGATCCCAGTCACATGAAAACAATGAATAAAACCGTTCTGTA
>R27__coassemble_1183_pt1 | contig 12701 bp, 9 predicted proteins | sample R27__metabat2_high_PE_005 | metagenome-assembled genome bin R27 | reverse complement strand
GTTATTCACCATATCCTGAAAAACTATCATACCCAAACGGTCGCAGGCATAATAGAATGTCTGCGGCTCGATTTTTATATGCTTGCGCAGGGTATTGAAACCCAGCTTTTTCATGGCAAGTATATCATCTTCGTAGCACTCCGGAGCAGCGGGCGTATAAATGCCGTCGGGCCAATAGCCCTGATCAAGCAGGCCGTGGAAGAAATAGGGCTTTCCGTTGAGGCAAAGGCGCCGGATACCGTTCACGCTTTTAAGCTCAACACTGCGCAGGGCAAAGTAAGACTGCACCTCGTCCTCCCCTGCTTTTACCGTAAAGTCATACAAATGCGGATTTGCGGGTGTCCACATTTCCGGAGACTGAGGCATAATTATCAGCTTGCCCTTTTCGAAAGGATACGCCTTCCCCTCGCATACGGCAACGCCGCTATCCACACCGAAAATCTCGATCTCAGCGCTGTAGGCCGAAGGAGTTATCTTAATTCCGCTGATATACTTATCGGGCACGGCTTCGAGCCACACGGTCTGCCATATACCCGAAACGGGAGTATACCACATGCCGCCTCGGGAAAGGGTCTGTTTGCCGTAGGGATAGCTCCTGTCCTTAAGGTCATCGGTGACGCAGACAACGAGCTCGTTATCCGCTTCGATATATGTTGTTATGTCAACCGTCTCCATGCCGTGGAGGATTGTGCAGATATTATCCGCAATACACTCGCCGTTTAAGAACAGCCTTGCCTTCTGGTCAACTCCGTCTATGTGGAGAAGTATTCTCTTCCCCGCAGGTGCGGCAAAGGATGTGCGGTACCAGAGCCTGCTGCCCTCGGGAAAATGCTCGGCAACGCCTGAAAGCTCGGCCTCCACGGGAAATGGCACATTTATCTTTCTTTCATAGGCAGACGGGAGCTCATCGCAATCGGTGACGGTGAAGTCCCATATACCATTCAGGTTTACATAATTTTTTCTTCGCAGCTGGGGTCTGGGGTAAACATCCCAAGCTTTGCCGTTCAGGGTCTCCCCTGCTGCTGTCATTAATTTACGCATGGTCTTTCTCCTTGTTCATAAGCCGCGATATGAGAACAAGCACGGGAACTATGCAAACTGCAGCCACAAGTGCGGCAAGGAAGATATTTGCATTGGGGATAAAGGATTGTGTACCGTCGCTGTTTGTGATAAGCTCTGCGTTTTTGAGCACGGCTGCGCCGATTGCAGGGCCGATTATACCGGGTACAAGCACCTGACCCACAATTCTGAGGCCCTGAAACATTCCAGCGCGATTTTGCGGCGTATAGTCACGTATGACCGCACCGAATACTGCCATGCCGGAGATATAGCCGCACATCATCAGCAATGAGCCGACAAACACAAGGGCTGTTGAGCGGAAGAAGAACAGCACGCAGTAGCCAAGCGCAAGCATCCCAAGCGCGGGAACTATTGCGGCGCGGAAATGCACCTTATCATAGAGCTTTCCGTAGAACGCAGTTACCACTGCCGCAGCGATTATTGCCGGTGCCATAATCAGGACATAGTTTTCCATACCGAGGGAAACCTCATAATACAGGATGAGATAAGGCATGAAAATCTGGATTGATATGCCGAACACCGCAAAGGCAAGCAGGCAGGCATAGAGGGTTTTATTACTTTTCATTACCGAGGGGCGGAAGCCATATACAATATTCGCAAAGTATTTGTTATTTCCGCTTTTATCTATCTCGGGCTCTTTTATGAGGAAAATTCCAAGCACACCGATAATTGAAACGGCAATGCCGATAATCATAAAGATTTTTACCCAGCTATCCGATTTATCCAGATCAAAGCCCATAAAGCCGCCGAAAACGGCAAGAATTGCAATCAGCGGCATCATGGCGTTTATGCCCTCGGCCGCGCCGCGATTTGTGGAGTCGGTGGAATCGGTAAGCCACGCGTTAAAGCAGGCATCATTTGCCGTTGAGCCGAAGAAGGTCATTACGCAGTCCATGATAATCACGAGAGAAACGCCCACCGATGCTGCCGAAACAGCCGCCGGGAACAGCTTGTTGATAACATCAATGCGGATAAAGGCGAAGGACAGAATTGATATGCCCCATACTATGTAGCCGCCGCAGATGAAAAGCTTGCGCTTGCCCAGCTTATCCGACAGCGCACCGATGAATATGGTCGTAAGCGTTGCCGCGACTGCAGAGGCCGCTACCATGAGGGATATCTCGTCCGCGGATGCGTTGAACATCTTATAGATAAAGACATTGAAATACATATTCTCAACGACCCAGGCAATCTGTCCTACGAGGCTGAATATGGTCAATGCTGCCCAGAATTTCGGAGAAAGCTTCGTTCTTTGCATATTGCTCCACCTATCCTTTATATTCATGCTTTTATTATTCAGCATCGGGCATAGAATGTCAACAAAAAAAGCCAGTGGATTAGGGCTGTGCACCATAGGGAATTACAGCCTGAAAAGTGACTGTTTTACGCAAAACAGCGTTAAATTACCTTGAAATACGGCAGTATTCCTGCGGTAATTTGCCTTGCCTTGCAAAAAACATCCTGCTTTTCAGGTGCAAAGCAGTTTTGAGCGAGAGATTTTTCGAACAGACAAGATAACAAAATAACGGTAATACTGACGTATTACCGTTATTTTTTATGCCGTATGGGCGGAAAATAGCCGTTCAAAACCTATAAATCCCTACGGCGCACAGCCCTAACCACTGGCTTTTTAATATGTATTAACTTACTTTGCCTTCTTGTTGTTGAACATGAGGTTGGTGAGGATGCCGAGGATGAGTGCGCATGCAACCTCAGTAATGGTGACCTTGCCGAAGGAAACGCTCATGCCGCCGACGCCTGCGATGAGGATTACGGAAACGACGAAGAGGTTGCGGTTCTCGTTGAGGTCAACGTCCTGAATCATCTTAAGACCGGAAACAGCGATGAAGCCGTAGAGTGCTACGCAAACGCCGCCCATTACGCAGGAAGGAATGGTTGCGAGGAAGGTTGCAAAAGGTCCGAAGAAGGAAATTACGATTGCGAGGATTGCGGTTGCGAGAATGGTGACAACGGAAGCGTTGCCGGAAATTGCAACACAGCCGATGGATTCGCCGTAAGTTGTGTTGGGGCAGCCGCCGAAGATGGAGCCTGCTACGGAACCGATGCCGTCACCGAGAAGGGTGCGGTGCAGGCCGGGCTCCTTGAGGAGGTCGATGCCGATGATGGAAGAAAGGTTCTTGTGGTCTGCGATATGCTCTGCGAATACAACGAATGCAACGGGAACATATGCAACAGCAACAGTTGCGATATAGGAGCCGTCCATTTCGGAGAAGCCCTTTGCTGCCTTAAGGAAGGTGAAGTCGGGAACCCATGTGATGCTCTGGAAGAGGCCGAAGTTGATTACCTGAAGTGCTTCATTGCCGGTGCTGTTGCCGATGAGGGTGAATACGGTTGCCACTGCGTAGCCTGCGAGTATGCCCATGATGAAGGGAATCATCTTGAGCATCTTCTTGCCGTATACAGAGCAGATCATGGTAACTGCCAGAGTTACGAGACCGCAGATGATGCAGACATAGGGGGATGCGGTTGCTGCGGATGCGCCGGTCAGGTCGCCGATTGCGTTGCCTGCGAGGGAAAGACCGATGATAGCAACGGTGGGTCCGATAACAACTGCGGGCATGATCTTGTCGATCCATTTAACGCCGGATACCTTAACAACGATTGCGATAACTACATATACAAGACCTGCGAAAAGTGCGCCGAGAACGAGGCCTGCATATCCTGCCTGAAGGCTTACAGCGCCTGCAAATGCAGTTGCCATGGAGCCGAGGAATGCGAAGGAAGAACCGAGGAATACGGGGCTCTTGAACTTGGTGAACAGCAGGTAAACGATGGTGCCGACACCTGCGCCGAAGAGAGCTGCAGTCTGGGACATGCCGTTGCCGACAATTGCGGGAACTGCGATGGTTGCTGCCATGATTGCCAGAAGCTGCTGCAGTGCGAACAGTATTACCTGGCCAAACTTGGGTCTGTCACTGATGTTGTAAGTAAGGTTCATAACTCTATCCTTTCAGTTTCTCTATATAAATTTAATTTTGCGCCATTAAATAAACTCCGGTTTCGCCGTCGAACTCCGGAAGCCGCACTTCAATAAGCTCGCTTCTTGAAGTCGGAACATTTTTGCCGACGAAATCCGCCCTTATGGGAAGCTCTCTGTGGCCTCTGTCGACCAGCACGGCGAACTGTATTGTTCTCGGTCTGCCGTGGGAAAAGACCGCTTCTATAGCTGCTCTGGCTGTTCTGCCGGTATACAGCACATCGTCGACGAGAACGACATCCTTATCGTTAACATCAACGCCCAGACTTGTCTCGTGCGTTACGGGCGTATCGCTGACGTGGCTTAAATCGTCGCGGTAGAAGCTGATATCAACGCTTCCGCAGGGTATATCAACGCTTTCAATCTTTTTGATATTGTCGCGTATGCTCTTTGCTATCGGTTCGCCGCGGCGTTTTATGCCGATTATGACCACATTGTCTACACCCATGTTTTTTTCGGTTATCTCATGGGAGATTCGCATCAGCGCGCGTCCCATTGACGCTTCGTCCATGAGCTTTGCTTTCAGCTTCAACACGACACCTCCGAACACAAAAAAATATCCTGTCGTTTCCGACAAGATACGCAACATTTTGGTGCACATGTGCACGCACTGACACTATATTTGCGATTTTGTCGGTCTCTCTGTACCGCCGTTAAAAATCTATCCTCATGAATTATAAAGGCTTGCCATCTATTTGGCAAGCCTTTTTTTCAAATTTATCAACATTAACAAAAGATGCTGAGTTTTTTTATAAGTTTTGATTAGTTTGCAACAGAATACAGCTCTTCGCGCAGATTCAGGAATGTTGGAAGCTGCTTACGGGTGGATTCAACCTCGTCAAGGTCAACATCGCAATAGAGTATCTGCTCTTTCTCGTCGCAGGAGGCGATGACCATACCGAAGGGACTTGCCACGGTGGAATGGCCCCAGCATTCATAGGAAAAGCCTTCATATCTCGCAGCGGAAGCGCCAACGAAGAACACTTCGTTATCCATGGCGCGTGCGCGGACACTCAGCTCCCAATGCTTCGGCCCTGTTGTCATATTAAACTGCGCCGGACAGAACACTATCTGCGCTCCCCTTTTCGCCATGGCACGGCAAAGCTCGGGGAAACGGATATCGAAGCAGATCATTGCGCCCATTTTTCCGTACTTTGTATCAAAAACCGTAATCTCATTTCCCGGGGCAAAGTTGTTTGACTCCTTGAAGCGTATTCCGCCCTCGATATCAACATCGAACAGATGGGCTTTGCGGTGCTTGGCTATAACATTTCCCTCTTCATCAAACACGAAGCAGGTATTATAAAGCTTTTCGCCCGCTTTTTCGGGGATGCTTCCTCCGACTAAGATAACGCCGTTTTCCCTTGCCCATTTGGACATTGCCTCAACGCTCTCACCGTTTTCCGCATCTGCAAAGGGGCGGAAATAAGCCTTGTCATAGGGGCAATTGAACATTTCGGGCAGAACGACGATATTCGCGCCGTTTTCAGCCGCTTCATGCACCATGCTTTCCGCTTTCTGCATGGTTAGTGCTTTATCGGTTTCCGTCCTGATCTGGCAAACTGCTAATTTAATCATTTCATTCTCCGATTATATTGAGATAGTCTTCTATATCAAATGCTTCCGTCTCGGCATCTTTACGCAGATACAGAGGATGGTGGGGATGGCCTTTCTTGGATTTTATCCCCGCAGACACCCAATGTGCGCCATACTGCTGACCAAGGCTCACCATATCGAGCACACAGACGCGCAAATAGTCACGCTTTTCGATTATGGTGCCCCATGCCGCCCATATTGCAGGCGATACTCCCTCGCCCACGTTGGATAGTATGTACTCAAAGGCCCGCATATTCTCGCGGTGGAGCTTCTCGTTAAGCTCTGAATCCATGTCATCGGGGTTTGTTGCCCGCTGAGCATATACATTAAACATTATCCAACTGTCATAGCCGTTATGTTCGGCTATGCGGGCAACGCTTTTCAGCGTATTGTCAAGGTCATCGGGAGCGGCGGTTGAGGGATTTATACCGATGCAGATAAGCGGATTTTCGCCCTTTGTGCCCAGTATATAACGGTAATCGGCGTAATAGTCAGGAACATACAGCCATTTACCGCTGTCATAATCTCCCCTGCCGCCTGAATTTGAGAGAGCCTCATCGAAGCTCAATATATCAAGCTTCTGGCTTTCACACGTTGGAACGTGCATTACTTTACTGCATTGAGAAGTGCGTCAACTCTGTCGGTCTTTTCCCAGTTAACGCCCAGATCCTCACGACCCATGTGACCGTATGCGGCAAGCTGACGGTAAATGGGCTTCTTAAGGTCGAGGTCGCGGATGATTGCGGTGGGGCGAAGGTCAAATACCTTTTCTACTGCCTCAGCAAGCTTCTCATCGGAAACCTTGCCTGTGCCGTAGGTATCGACCATGATTGAAACGGGCTTTGCGATGCCGATTGCGTATGCAAGCTGAACAAGGCACTTGTCCGCAAGGCCTGCTGCGACAATATTCTTTGCAACATAGCGGGATGCGTATGCTGCGGAGCGGTCAACCTTAGTGGGGTCCTTGCCGCTGAATGCGCCGCCGCCATGGGGTGCGCTGCCGCCGTAGGTATCGACTATGATCTTTCTGCCGGTAAGGCCTGAGTCGCCCTGAGGTCCTCCGATAACGAAGCGGCCAGTGGGGTTTACATAATATTTGGTGTTCTCATCCAGAAGCTCTGCGGGAACGCTGGGCTTGATGACGAGCTCGATCATGTCATTTCTTATCTGCTCAAGAGTTGCCTCGGGTGCGTGCTGAGTCGAGAGAACTACAGTATCAACTCTGACGGGCTTGCCTGCCTCATCATACTCTACGGTGACCTGAGTCTTGCCGTCGGGACGGAGATAATCAACAAGGCCTTCTTTTCTTACCTGTGCAAGGCGCTTTGCTATCTTATGAGAAAGGCTGATTGCCAGAGGCATAAGCTCCTTGGTTTCGTTGCAGGCATAGCCGAACATCATGCCCTGGTCGCCTGCGCCGTTATCAAGCTCGGAATCGCCGGATTCCTTTGCCTCGAGAGATTTGTCAACGCCGAGAGCGATGTCGCTGGACTGCTCGTCGATGTTGGTGATTATGCCGCAGGTCTGGCAGTCGAAGCCATACTTTGCGCGGTCATAGCCGATGTCGCGAATTACTTCACGTGCAACCTTTGCTATGTCAACATAGCAATTGGTGCTTATCTCGCCCATAATGTGGATAAGGCCTGTGGAAGCGGTAGTCTCGCAGGCTACACGGCCTTCAGGATCCTCTGCAAGTATTGCGTCCAGAACAGCATCGGAAATCTGGTCACAGATTTTATCGGGATGTCCCTCGGTTACGGATTCGGATGTAAACAGTCTTTTGCTCATTGTCTTTTCCTCCAGAAATATTATTCTGAACACTCTCGCGTTATCTAATAAAAAAACTCCGTCGGTATGCCGACGGAGTTCAAAATCAGGTTAATCCTCATCTTTCGATAATCACCGCCGGATTTAGCACCTTGCTTTTACTGCAGGTTGCTGGGTTTCACAGGGCCGTTCCCTCCACCGCTCTTGATAAGGTGTTCAGTTGCGAAAAGTATTATAACAATAAATGTCGAGATGTCAAGGGTTTTTTCGAAAAATATATCCGACTGTCGTTTTTACTCGATTCCAAGCACGGTATATCCTGCGTCTTCAACTGCTGCCTTGAGGACTTCGTTATCTACATCCTTGGTCAGAGTTACAACTGCATTGCCCGCCTCATGGCTTGCGACTGCGCTTTCTACGCCATCAATTGCTTCAAGAGCTTTCTTTGTATGTGCTTCGCAGTGGGGGCACATCATGCCTTCGATTTTCATGGTTTTTGTCATTTTTGTTTCCTCCATCATAGAATTTATTTCTTCAACAAGGGACTCTACCGCCCCTATGTTAATTGACTTTGATGTTTTCTTATCCCGCTTCGCCGAGTGCATATCAAACAGGTTGAGTCTAAGCGCATTTGACACTACGCAAAAGCTTGAAAGGCTCATTGCCGCTGCGGCTATCATGGGGTTAAGCGCCCAACCGAACAGCCCGATATAGCAGCCGGCCGCAAGCGGAATGCACAGAACATTATAGAAAAATGCCCAGAAAAGGTTTTCCCGAATGTTTGTCAGGCTTGCTCTTGAAAGTCTGATTGCTGCAGGCACATCGCTGATTTTGCTGTTCATCAACACAACATCGGCAGCATCTATGGCTACATCCGTGCCTGCGCCTATGGCAATACCCATATCCGCAGAGGTAAGCGCAGGAGCGTCATTGATACCGTCGCCCACCATGGCCACCTTGCCCAGCTCTTTCAGCTTTCCGATGACAGCCTCCTTGCCCTCAGGCAGCACGCCTGCAATTACATTATCAATGCCTGCCTGCCGTCCGATTGCCTTTGCGGTGCGTATATTATCGCCTGTGAGCATTACGACCTGAATTCCCATATTTCTGAGCTCTTCAACGGCCTCACGGCTTTCTTCCTTAACCGTATCTGCAACGGCTATGATGCCGAGAAGCTCATCATCTCTTGCAAACAGAAGCGGCGTACAGCCGTTATCGGCAAAGGCTTCCACGCTTTCAACAAATGATTTATCGGATTTAATCCTCGGACGCACAAAGTTCAGCGAACCGCCGTAGACTGTTCTTCCGTTAAGGAATGCGGAAAGTCCGTTTCCGGGGAGCGCCTTAAAATCGCTTACCTCGTCAGGCTTAATACCGCGCTTTTCCGCCTCACGTACAACGGCACCCGCAAGAGGATGCTCGCTTTTTATCTCGAGGGAGTAAGCCGCAGTCAGCAGCTCTTCTTCCGTAATACCCTGCGCGGGATGAAGCTCCACCACCTCAGGCTCGCCCCGGGTAATTGTTCCCGTCTTATCAAGGGCAACAATCTGCACCTTGCCTGTTTCCTCAAGGGATACAGCCGTTTTGAAAAGCACTCCTTGCTTTGCGCCGACGCCGTTGCCTACCATGATTGCAACGGGAGTTGCAAGGCCAAGCGCGCAGGGACAGCTGATTACAAGAACGGAAATCGCTCTTCCCAGAGAAAACTCAAAGCTTCTGCCTATTATAAGCCATGCGATTAATGTTACTGCCGCAATGCTGACAACAACAGGCACAAACACTCCCGATACCTTGTCAGCTATCTTTGAAATTGGCGCCTTGCTCGCCGCGGCATCGCTTACAAGCTTTATTATCTGAGAAAGTGTTGTGTCCTCTCCTACCCTTGTTGCTTTACATCTGATAAATCCGGACTGATTGACGGTTGCAGCGGATACGCTGTCGCCTGCGGACTTATCCACGGGGATGCTTTCACCCGTCAGCGCCGATTCGTTCACCGCTGTATTGCCCTCGATCACAACACCGTCAACGGGAATGCTTTCGCCCGGTTTTACTGTGAAAATATCCCCCGTCTTAAGCTCTTCAATTGCAACAATCTGCTCTTTCCCGTCTCTTACAACCGTTGCGGTTTTGGGCGCAAGCTTCATCAGTGATTTCAGGGCATCCGTTGTCTTGCCCTTGCTCTTTGCCTCCAGCATTTTTCCGACGGTAATGAGCACCAGTATCATGGCGGCAGATTCAAAATAGAACTCGTTCATCCATTCTGCTGCCGCAGCTAAACCGCCTTTTATCTGGGCATCGCTCATCATAAACAGGGCATATACGCTCCACGCAAATGATACCGACGAGCCTAAAGCCACAAGTGTGTCCATATTAGGTGCGCCATGAACCACACTTTTAAAGCCGGACACAAAAAACTTCTTATTAATAAGCATTACCGTGGCGGCAAGCAGCATCTGTACCATGCCGATTGCCACGGGATTTCCTTCAAAAAATTTCGGCAAGGGCCATCCCCACATATGATGTCCCATGGAGAAATACATTAAAACAAGCAGAAAACCAAGGCTTGTGAAAAGTCGCTTTTTCAGGACCGGGGTCTCTCTGTCTTTAAGGAAGTCCTCATCCGCTTCGCTGCTCTTTGCTGACTGAGCACTGCCCTTCACAGATGCTCCATATCCCGCCTCGGTTACAGCCTTAATTATTGCATCATCCGCGGCAGTTCCCTCAACTCCCATGGAATTAGTCAGCAGGCTGACCGAGCAGCTTCTGACACCCTCCACGGACGAAACCGCCTTTTCAACACGGGCTGAGCATGCCGCGCAGCTCATTCCCGTAACATTGTACTGTTTCATATTGAATGATCCTCCGCTTTACTTCATCAGCTTCTGAAGCGTTGCAACAAGCTCATCGATGACCTCGTCATTTCCGTTTCTGATATTATCGGCTACACAGCTCTTAATATGGTTTGAGAGAAGCTGCTTGCTGAAGCTGTTTAATGCAGATGTAACCGCCGATACCTGTACGAGGATATCCGTGCAGTAGGCATCCTTTTCCAGCATGCCCTCAACGCCTCGCACCTGTCCTTCAATTCGTTTCAGTCGATTCATCAGGTCTGTTTTCTCTTTGGTATCGCGGTTTTTTGTCTTGCCCGAACAGCAATGCGGGCAAAGCTCCGCCGATGCGTTTTCATTAGTATCTTCATTCATAATCGTTTTCTCTGAATAGTCTGCCATAAAAGCCTCCGGTATATACCCCCTACGGGTATGTTCTTATGGACTCATAGTATACCCCCGAGGGGTATATGTCAATAAAAAAATAATCCCATCCAAACGGATGGGATTGTTTTTTTGGCGGAGAGTAAGGGATTCGAACCCCTGTGGACTTTCGTCCTAACGGTTTTCAAGACCGCCCCGTTATGACCACTTCGGTAACTCTCCATATCAATTGTGCTTAATATTTATACCACATTAAAATAAAAGTGTCAATGCCGAAAAAGGGAAAGCACCACGAAGGATGCTTTCCCTTTTCGGTTAAATATGCGCTTTTGTTGCTTAGATCATTTTTTTGATTACATCGCCAAGGATTTTGACACCCTTTTCGATTGCTTCGTTAGTGGAGTTTGAGTAGTTGATACGCATGGTGCGAACATCGCGGTCATACTCATAGAAGGGATCGCCCGGGCATACTGCAACGCCCTGCTCGATAGCTGCCTTATATACATCAACAGCCTTTACGCCCTCGGGCATTGTTGCCCAGAGGAACATGCCGCCTTCGGGCTTGGTGAATTCGACTTCCTTGGGGAAATACTTTTCCATGCAGGCAGTCATGAATTCTGCCTTCTCCTTGTAAAGGACTCTGGTATTCTCGATATGTGCATCAAGGTCATTGTCCTCAAGGAACTGAGCAAGAACCATCTGGCCGAATATATTGGTGTGCAGGTCCATGGTGGACTTGTATGCCAGAAGCTTTTCGCGGACGGTGGGCTCTTTGCATGCTATCCAGCCGAGGCGCATGCCGGGAGCAACGATCTTAGAGAATGTGCCGAGCATGCAGCACTGCTCTCCGAGGAAGTAGTGGAAGCTGTGACCTGCTTTGCCGGAGAAGCGAAGCTCGCCGTAGGGGTTATCTTCGAGAACCATAATGCCGGTGTCCTTAAGTGCTTCGGCAACCTTGACTCTGACTTCTTCGGAATAGGTCAGGCCGGTGGGGTTCTGGAAGTTGGGGATTACATAGATGAACTTGGGATTATGCTCTGCTATGGTCTTCTTGAGCTCTTCTACATCGAGGCCGTCGTTATTCAGGCAGATGGGCAGAACCTTGGGATCATAAAGATGGAAGGTCTGAAGTGCAGCGAGGTAGCTGGGGCTTTCAACCATGATCTCATCGCCTGCGTCGATCATAACAGCAGAGAACATATCAAGTGCCTGCTGGGAGCCGTTGGTTATGATAATATCTGCAGGATCAAAATCAAGATCCATCATCTTCTTATAGCGATCGCAAATATACTGGCGCAGAGGTGCATAACCCTGAGTACCGCTGTACTGCAGAGCAATAACGCCGTTCTTTTCAAGCACCTTGCTTGCAGCATCATTCATAGCATCAATGGGGAATGATACGGGATTGGGTAGACCGCCTGCAAAGGATATCAGGCTGGGGTCAGCCGCTGCAGCAAGAATACTGGACAGAAATTCTGCCTGAAAATCCGGCTTTGACATACGATTGGAAATTTTGATCTGCATAGTTTTTGCCTCCTTGATAATAAAAAAAGTCCGCGCCTCTCAAAGGTTATTCTTTGAGAGACGAGGACTGATAAACTAAATCACAGCACCCGCGGTACCACTCTCTTTGCCGAAAATCGGCCACTTTGACGATCTGATAAATCGCAGCCATTGGTAACGGTCGGCCTCCGTCTGAGCCTACTGAAAATTTCAGCTCAGCTGCTCAGGGGTGATCTGTTAAGAACCCACAGGTCTGCCTCGCACCAAACGGCAGCTCTCTTAACCTGCAGCCGGCTCTTCCCTTTCCCCGTCGTCGCATTTAACGATTTAAAGTCTTAATTTACGACGATTATACTATTCGACTTTTTTATTGTCAAGAAGCTAAATCACATTCGGTATTTTAGCCAATGGAAGGCATTTTTCGCAGGAGTTTCTTTGTTTAATGCACAAAAACTCCGCGGTTTTCACCGCGGAGTTGCTTGTTTCGGGTTATTTAAAGAGCATAGAAAAGTGCTGCCAGATCACTTGTTATATCATTCATATAG
>R27__coassemble_1042_pt1 | contig 14031 bp, 14 predicted proteins | sample R27__metabat2_high_PE_005 | metagenome-assembled genome bin R27 | reverse complement strand
GCAGAGCTTGAGCGCATAGCGAAAGCCGTCTGCGCAGGCGAGGTCAAATACTGCCCCCACGGCAGACCCGTTTCCGTTTCCCTTACCAAGAAAGAGCTGGACAAATTTTTCAGCAGGATCGTTTAAGCCATGAGTCCTAAAATCATTGTCATAACAGGCCCTACCGCCACGGGCAAGACCCGACTTTCAGTGGAGCTGGCAAAGGAATTTAACGGCGAGATCGTTTCCGCCGATTCAATGCAGCTGTACCGCCGCATGGATATCGGAACGGCAAAGGTCACGGAAGACGAAAAGTGCGGAGTTCCGCACCACATGATCGATATTGCCGAGCCCGACGAAAGCTACTCCGTCGCCCGTTACGTGCAGGAGGCGGATGCCTGCATAAGCGACATTCTCTCACGGGGGAAGGTCCCTATCATAGCAGGCGGCACCAATTTATATATCGACTCTCTCATCGCGGGCCGCGACTTTGCGGAAAACGAGTCGGACAACGCTCTCCGCGATGAGCTTTTAGCCGAATACGACCGCATAGGCGGCGAAAAAATGCTGGAAACGCTCCGAAGCTTCGACCCTGACAGGGCAGCAAAGCTGCACCCTGCCGACAAGCGCAGAATAGTCCGCGCAATCGAGGTATTCAGGCTCACGGGAAAAACCATCACCCAGCACGACGAGGAAACAAAGCGCATCCCGCCAAAATATGATGCGGCAATGATCGCTCTGGACTACGAGGACCGCGCGGAGCTTTACGCGCGCATAGACAGCCGCGTTGACGAAATGGTAAGTCAGGGACTTTTCGAGGAGGTAAAATCGCTTCTCGATGCGGGACTCAGCGACAGCTGCACCGCCATGCAGGCAATCGGCTATAAAGAGCCTGCCGCATATTTCCGCGGTGAGCTCGGCATGGACGAGGCAATCGCCCTTATAAAGCAGGAAAGCCGCCGATATGCCAAGCGTCAGCTTACATGGCTCAGGCGAAATGAAAGGCTTTTCTGGATTCGCTGGTCATCTTCGCCAGATTTTTCAGCCGCCCGACGACTTTCGACTGAATATTTGCACTCCTTTGGCTTATGATTAAGCCACGCCGATATTTCGGCGAATACATAGACACTGGAGTGTAAAATATGCAGAAGACACAGAATTTACAGGACGCATTTTTAAATCAGGTCCGCAGGGACAAGTCCACCGTCACGGTTTTCCTGATGAACGGTTTTCAGATGAAAGGCGTTTTGAAGGCCTTTGACGGCTTCACCGTCGTTCTCGATTCCGACGGCAAACAGCAGCTTATCTACAAACACGCCATATCCACCATAACACCGCCCAAGCCCATCGAACTGGAGCGGGCAGATGCAACGGTCTGAGAGCTACCTCCGCCTTATTGCCGCGGTTATGTTTCTCGCATTCGGGGCGTACGCCGCGGCACTCATTTTTCAGCAGTCCGGTGACGGCACGGTCACGGAAACGGCGGAATACCGGAGCATAAGCGACAGCTTCTCCGTTAAGGGAGAGGCCTATCGCGAGCTCACCCCCGTAATTGAAGACAGCCGCGGCTATATCATTCTTGCCGCCGAGGGGGAATATCTCCCGGGCGGCAGCGCCGTTGCTGTCAGAGAAGAAAACGCAGAGGATTATTTTGCCTTCTGCGACTACAATCTGAGCAGAAAGACATTCGCTTCCGAAGAGGAAGCTGTTGAAGCAATAAATAACGGCAGCGCAGCCGAGCGGGCGCTGGCTGTCATGTATCTTGAAGGTCAGGCTTTGCCCGAAAAGGCGCAAAAGCCCGACGGCATAATCTGCACCCCCTGCGCGGGAATTTTTACCCGTAACGCAGACGGCGGCTATTCCATCGCCTCGGATGTTAACTGGTACTTTTCCTTTGAGTCGGAAAAGGCAGAGCAGTTAAGCAAGGGGCAGAAATTAAATCTGAAAATATCCTCAGGCCCCGAAACCGAGGCCGAGGTTTACAGCATAGGCGAAAACCGGGTCACTCTCATCATACGAAGCTGCACGGATTACATCCCGACGGGAAAAAGCTGCACTGCCGAAATCTCGCTGGATGACTGTCAGGGAATAAAAGTTCCACGCGAGGCTTTGCACTTCGACGACGACGGCAGTCCCTTCGTCTATGTTCTTTCAGCCGGAATCAAAGAAAAAATAACGGTTGAGATAATATACACATCCCGAAGCTTTTATCTCTGCGATGACAGTGCTCTGCGCGAGGGAATGGAGATAATCGTTTCGGAAAGCTGAAAGCAGGGTTATAATTTATGAATATTGCCGAAAATGTTAAAGACGTAAAAAACAAAATCGCCGCGGCCGCAATTTCCTGCGGCAGAAATCCCGAGGATATTCTTCTTTGCGCGGCTACAAAAATGAACGACGCTTCCCGCGTTCGTGAGGCTGTTGCTGCAGGTATTGATATCTGCGGCGAAAACCGCGTTCAGGAGCTTAGCGAGAAAAACGCGCAGGGCGCATACGAGGGCTGCCCTCTCCATTTCATCGGCCACCTTCAGAAGAACAAGGTCAAGCAGGTCGTGGGCGTGGTTTCGCTTATCCATTCCGTTGATTCCCTCGATCTTCTTGAGCTCATAAACCGAAAGGCGGAAAGCCTCGGAATAGTGCAGGATGTTCTTCTTGAAGTCAACATCGGCGGGGAAGAGGCAAAATCCGGTTTTTCGCCCGATGAGCTTGAGCCTGTTCTGGAAAAATCGGGAATTTTCAGCTCTGTCAGGGTTCGAGGCCTTATGGCAATCCCCCCGATTTGCGGGTTTGCAGAGGAAAACAGGCCTTATTTTTCGCAAATGAAGCAGCTTTTTGTTGACATTGGAGCAAAAAAATACGATAATGTCTCTATGGACTATCTATCTATGGGCATGAGTTCGGACTATGAAGTCGCCATAAGCGAAGGCGCAAACATCGTCCGCGTAGGCACCGGAATATTCGGCGCCCGTGACTACGGAGTTCATAAATAACTGCGGAGGTACTGCAATGGCATTTTTGGATGAGCTTAAAAAAATAACCCGTCCTTACGATGAGGATGACGGTTATTTCATGGAAGATGAAGAGCAGGACGAGTTCTCCGATTTCCCTGAGGAAGGCAGCAGTGCTTCCGAAGAATACGAAAAACCCGCTCCCTCAAAGGGCGTTTTTTCAAAGCGTGACCGCGAACCCGTTCGCCCCGCCGCCGCTCCCACAGTAGAGCGCAACAAAACGAAGATGGTTCTTGCAAATCCCCAGACCTTTGAGGATGCAGCCGGCATAGCAGACAGCCTTCGTAGAAAAAGCGCTGTTCTTATGAATGTCGAAAACGCAAGCAAGGATGTTCAGCGCCGTCTGATCGACTTCCTCTCCGGCGTTGCATATGCTCTTGACGGCAAAATAAAGCGCGTTTCCGCTCAGGCTTACATTCTCACTCCGGCAAGCGTTGACCTCGTCGGCGAATCTGTTGAGGATTTTGAAAGCTCCGGACTTTATTTCTGATAGGGCACTCACAATAAATATAGAAAGCTACACATCGAAAGGTGGATAAGATAATGACAACTCCTCAAGAAATCCGTGAAAAGGTATTCGAAAAAGCACTCATTAACGGCTATGACATGGCCGGCGTTGACGACTTTATGGATACTCTTGCTTCCGAGATCGGCGCACTCCAGAAGGAAAATGCCGCTCTGAAGGCAAAGATGAAGGTCCTCGTCGACAAGATCGAAGAATACCGCAACAACGAAAGCGCTCTGAACATGGCTATGCTGTCCGCACAGAAGCTCAGCGTTCAGATCGAGAGCGACGCACGCTCTCGTGCAACCGCTATCGTACACGAAGCAGACGCACAGGCAGCAGCCACCATCGGCAGCATCGACGAGCGCGTAGCCCAGGAAGAAGCACGCCTTCAGGCAGCTAAGATCAGCACCGCAAAGTTCCTGGATACTGCTCTCAGCATGTGCCGCCAGCAGCTCGACCGCCTCGAGGCTATCAACGTCGCTTCCCGCGAAGAGCTCGACCTCGACATGAACGAGCGAATACCTGAGGAGAACATTGAAATAGACCCCGCACCCGTTGCAGAGCCTGACCCGCTTGAAGCCGGTAACACACAGGTCTTTTCCTTCTCCAAGGACATCTGATTTTCGATTGACCTAACTTTACCGATATTCGGCAAAAAGGCGTGCAGGACGGCACGCTTTTTTGCGTTTCTTTGAACCGGTGATTTCCGGTTGCCCCGATAAAAAGATTAAACAAGGAGTATAAAAAATGGCACAGAAATACGATGTAACACTGAATCTGCCCAAAACAGATTTCCCCATGCGCGCAGGTCTTCCCAAGCGCGAGCCCGAAATGCTCAAGCACTGGCAGGAGCTTGATGTCTATAACGAAATGCTGAAGAAGAACGAGGGTAAGCCTCTGTTCAATCTTCATGACGGCCCTCCGTTCTCCAACGGCCACATCCACATGGGTCACGCTCTGAACAAGGCTATCAAGGACTTCATCACCCGCTCCTACGCAATGCGCGGCTACTACACTCCCTACATCCCCGGCTGGGATAACCACGGCATGCCCATCGAGTCCGCCATCATCAAAGAGCAGAAGCTCAACCACAAGGAAATGAGCATCGCAGACTTCCGCAGCGCCTGCCACGACTATGCCGAAAAGTACATCGGTATCCAGATGGACGGCTTCAAGCGCCTCGGCGTTATCGGCGACTGGGAGCACCCCTACCGCACCATGGACAAGGGCTTTGAAGCTGACGAAGTCCGCGTCTTCGGCATGATGTATAAAAACGGCCATATCTACAAGGGTCTCAAGCCCGTTTACTGGTGCGCACACGACGAGACCGCTCTGGCTGAAGCAGAGATCGAGTACAAGGACGACCCCTGCACCACCGTATATGTTAAGTTCCCCATGAAGGACGATCTGGGCAAGCTGGGTCATCTTGACCACTCCAAGCTCTTCTTCGTCATCTGGACAACCACCATCTGGACTCTGCCCGGCAACCTTGCTATTGCCCTGCATCCCGATGAGAGCTACGCAATCGTAAAGGCTCCCAACGGCGAGATGTACATCATGGCAGAGGATCTGACCGAGAAGGTCATGGGCATCGGCGGCTTTGAAGAATACGAAATCGTTGAAACCCACAACGGCGCATTCTTCGAGAACATGCTGGCTCAGCATCCCTTCATCGACAAGACCTCTCGTCTGCTTCTTGCCGACTATGTAACCATGGACTCCGGTACCGGCTGTGTCCACACCGCTCCCGGCTTCGGCGCAGACGACTATCTGACCTGCAAGAGATACGGCATGGACATGGTAGTTCCCGTCGACGATCAGGGCCGCCACACCGATTACGCAGGCAAGTACGCCGGTCTTTCCACCGACGAATCCAATCCCATCATTCTCAACGACATGAAAGAAGCAGGCTCCCTGTTTGCTTCCGAAGATATCATCCACAGCTACCCCCATTGCTGGAGATGCAAGCACCCCATCATCTTCCGCGCAACTCCTCAGTGGTTCTGCTCTGTCGACTCCTTCAAGGACGAGGCCGTCAAGGCATGTGAAAATGTTCGCTGGCTCCCCGCATGGGGTCAGGAGCGCATGGGCTCCATGATCCGCGAGCGTGCAGACTGGTGCATCTCCCGTCAGCGCCGCTGGGGTCTGCCCATTCCCGTATTCTACTGCTCCGACTGCGGCAAGCCCGTCTGCACCGACGAGAGCATCGAGTCCGTTGCTCAGGTCTTTGAGGAAAAGGGCTCCAACGCATGGTTTGAGATGGAAGCAGAAGAACTTCTGCCCAAGGCATTCAAGTGCCCCCACTGCGGCGGTATCCACTTCACCAAGGAAACCGACACTCTTGACGGCTGGTTTGACTCCGGCTCCACCCATTTCTGCGCAATGAAGCGCGATCAGGGTTTCTGGCCCGCCACCATGTACATCGAAGGCGGCGACCAGTACCGCGGCTGGTTCCAGTCCTCTCTGCTCGTTGCAGTCGGCGCACTTGGCATGGGCGCTCCCTATAAAGAATGTCTGACCCACGGCTGGACTGTTGACGGCGAAGGCAGGGCAATGCACAAGAGCCTCGGCAACGGCGTTGACCCCGAAGAGCTTATCAGCGAGTTCGGCGCAGACATGGTTCGTCTGTGGGCCGGCTCCGCAGATTACCACGTCGATGTCCGCTGCTCCAAGGAGATCTTCAAGTCACTGAGCCAGAACTACCTTAAGTTCCGCAACACCGCCCGTTACTGTCTGGGCAACCTTGCAGGCTTCGACCCCAATGAAATGGTCAAACCCGAGGAAATGGCAGAGCTGGACAAGTGGGCAATCACCCGCCTGAACGCTCTCATCGAGAAGATCGAGGCGGCATACAAGGAATACGAATTCCACGTAATCTCCCACCTCATCAACGATTTCTGCGTTGTTGAGCTTTCTAACTTCTACCTTGACATTATCAAGGATAGACTGTATTGTGAAGAGGAAAAGGGTCTCAAGCGCCGCAGCGCACAGACCGCTCTGTTCCTCATTCTCGACACTCTGACCAAGGCATTTGCTCCTATCCTCGCATTCACCTGCGACGAAATCTGGCTTGCAATGCCCCACAGAGCAGAGGACGACACCCGCAACGTAATCTTCAACGAGATGAACAAGCCCTTCACCGAGTATGCACTCAGTCAGGAGGAAATGGCAAAGTGGGATACTCTCATCTCCGTTCGTAACGACGTAAACGGCGTTCTCGAAGCAGCACGCGCAGAGAAGCGTGTCGGCAAGCCTCTGGAGGCTTCCGTAACTCTCCGCGCAAAGGGCGAGAGCAAGGCTGTTGTCGAAAAAATCAGCGACATGAATCTGAGCGAGCTGCTCATCGTTTCCGAGTGCCTTATCAAGGACGACGACGAAGCAGAAGAAGGCGCAGTTTCCGGCACAGGCTCTGCAAACTCCGGACTCAGCATTTCCGTCAAGGAAGCTGAAGGCACCAAGTGCCCCCGCTGCTGGATGCACTCTGTAAAGGCAGACCCCGAAACCGGTCTTTGCCCCCGCTGCGCAGAGGTCGTTGCAAAAATCCAGTAATTCAACTTTCATCACCGGCATAAAGCCGGTGATGAAAGAAAAATAAAGGATATGATATAAAATGCTATATGCTATTATAGCCGTAATTGTTTTAATTGCGGACCAGTGGGTTAAGTATTGGACCACCATTAATATTGTTCTTGATACAGGCGAGGCAGCTCTTTTCCCAGGCTTTGTCAAGCTTGTAAACGTTCACAACTCCGGAGCTGCTTTCGGCATCTTAAGCTCCGCGGGAAGTGCGCGCTGGATATTCGTTATCATCGCAATCGTATTTGTTCTTGCTTTGATTTTCGTAATGGCAAGGCGCATGTTCCCCAGCAAATTTGCGTCTCTTTGCTGCACTCTTGCAATCGCAGGCGCAATCGGCAACTGCATCGACCGTTTCATTTACGGTTATGTTGTCGATATGTTCAAGCTGGAGTTTATCAACTTTGCAGTCTTTAACGTTGCCGATATCGTTCTCGTTCTCGCATGCCTGCTCTTCATTCTTTACCTTATGTTTGGCTATAAGGAGCCCGAAGAAGCTGAAGAAGAGGAAGCCGCCGAAGACGAGGAAGAGGCAGACGAAGTTGCGGTCAGCGCAATTGAGAGCGCCGAGCTTCCCGAGGACGAAGCTGCACCCATTTCCGTCAAAGCCGAGCCCAAGAAGGAAATGTCCGCAGCGGCAAAGCAGGCTTCTCCGAAGGCAGAGCCCGAAAGCGCATCCAAGCCTGACATTGATGAAATCGAGACTGAAAGCGCGAGCTTTGACCCCTCTGAATTCTCTCTCGACTCAATCCTCGAAGAGTTTAAGTAATCTATGTCTGAAAACGAATTAATAACTGTAAAAGCACAGGAGAGCGGCGACAGAGTCGACGCTCTCCTTGCGCGCTCAATAGAGGGACTTACCCGAAGCGCCGCCCAACGCCTTATTGACGACGGCTGTGTTCTTCTTAACGGAAAACAGATAAAGAAGAATTACAAATGCGCCGCCGGCGATGAGTTTGCCGTAAGCCTGCCCGAGCCCGAGGACATTGAGCTTAAGCCGCAGGATATTTCCTTTGACATTGTATATGAGGACAGTGACGTTATCGTCGTCAACAAGCCCCGGGGCATGGTAGTGCATCCCGCGCCCGGTCATTACGACGGCACCTTAGTCAATGCCCTCATGTTCCATTGCGGCGATTCTCTGTCGGGCATCGGCGGTGAAAAGCGCCCGGGAATAGTGCACCGCATCGACAAGGACACATCGGGACTTTTAATAGTCGCTAAAAATGACTTTTCCCATCTCGCTCTTTCCGCACAGCTTTCCGACCGCAGCCTTTCCAGAGTTTACGAGGCGGTTGTCAAGGGACGGCTCCGCGAGGACAGCGGCACAATCGATGCGCCAATTGGCAGGCATCCCGCCGACCGCAAGCGCATGGCGGTTACGGATAAAAACTCCCGCAGCGCCGTGACCCACTGGGAGGTAATCGCCCGCTACAACGGTTACACCCATGTGCGCTGCCGCCTTGAAACAGGACGCACTCACCAGATAAGAGTGCACATGGCCCACATCGGCCATCCCCTGCTCGGCGACTTCACTTACGGCGCACCTTCACCCGAAAAGGGACTTGAGGGGCAGTGCCTCCACGCAAAGTGCCTCAAGTTCATTCACCCCCGCACAAACGAGCCCGTTGAAATCGAGACAGAGCTTCCCGACTGGTTTAAGGATGTTCTGAGCAAGCTGGGGAATGAAATAGGCTAATCCTCGGCCTATAAGCTGCCAAGAATAACAGGCTGAAGCTGTCTTCCCTCAAGGGCGGCCGCCACGGTTTCTCCCATGAGCGAGAAATCCGACTGCAGAGAGTTTGGCTTCTTCACAGGGTCATCCTGTCTGAAGGGTACAAAATAATAGTTTTTTCGGTTCAGCAGCGCCGCAATGTTAGGCGCCGAACCCGAGAGCCCGTCGTTTGTTGAAAAAGCAATTACGACGGGCTTTCCGTTTCTCAGGTGCGCCTTTGCCGCCATGGTTACTGCGCTGTCGGTTATACCCGCGGCAAGCTTTGCGAGAGTGTTGCCCGTGCACGGCGCGATTATTAGTGCGTCCATGGGTGTCGCAGGGCCGAGAGGCTCGGCATCGACGATGCAGCTTACGGGCTTCTTTCCCGTCATTTTCTCAAGATGCGACGCAAACTCCTCCGCCTCTCCGAAGCGGCTGTCGGTTTTCGATGCCGTTTCGCTGATAATCGGGACTATTTCATATTTTTCGGCAAGCGCGTCCAGCTCGCCGAAAACCTTTTCGTATGTACAGTAAGAGCCGCAAAGCGCAAGCCCTACTCTACATTTTTTCATTTTCCCTCTCCTTTAAAATTTCCTTTACCGAATTGAATATGAGCTCCGCAGCGCTCTTCGGGGAATACTTCCCCGGAAGTCCCGGCGCGGCAATAAAATCCAGTCCGAATTCCACGGCTTCGGCGCGGTCAAGTCCTCCCGGCGCGGATGCTAACTCAAGAAGTATTGCGTTCTCATCCAGCGCCGACAGCGCGCCAACAGGCAGGACGGGACCGGGCGCGGTGTTGATAACAAAATCGAAGCCCGAGATATTCTCCCTCGGCGAAACGGGTTTAAATCCGATTGCTCCCGCAATTGCCCTCACCTCGGGATTTCTCGACATTATGCCCACATTCATGTTCATCGCTCTTAATCTCTGCGCCAGAATCCGACCTATTCTGCCATAGCCGATAACGAGCGCAGACTTTCCGTACAGCGCGGTTTCGCAGCCGTTCATCAGAAGCCAGAGCGCGGCCTCCGCCGTCAGGGCTGCGTTGCCAACCGTAAAATTCGGGCGCTGCATATAATCGTGAAGCTCCAGTCCGCGACATTCGGAGCTGTTTTTCAGCTTACTGCTTATCTTCCCGCCGAGCACAAGGCTTCCGTCGGGAATATCGAACAGAATTTCGTGCACGCTCTTCTCGTTTTCAGATAAGGGCGCATTTAAAACGCCGCCGCTTTTTTCAACAGGAAGCGGTAGGATATAGCAATCGGCATTTTCAATGCCGTCGGTCTTTTTTATATCGTTTTCCGCCTTTTCGAGCCCGAAGCACACCACTTTGTTTCCCTCGTTTTCAAGGCATTTCGCAAGATAGTAAAAGCGTTCATCGCCGCCTATGATTTCGTATTTCAAAATTCACCACCTCTTCGCATATTATGCCGTTGCACAATATACGGTTCATGTGGTAAAATGGTGTTTAGCTATAACTCAATAATTATTTAGAAAGGCGACTTTTAAAATGAGCAAAGCTGACGAAATATTCATTGCCAACTGTAAGGATATTCTGCAGAACGGCATCTGGGACACTGATTTGGATGTCCGTCCCCGCTGGGAGGACGGTACTCCCGCACATACCATCAAGAAATTCGGTATCGTAAACCGCTATGATCTCTCCGAGGAGTTCCCCATTCTCACCCTGCGCCGCACCTTCTGGAAGAGCGCAATCGACGAGCTTCTCTGGATATGGCAGGCAAAGAGCAACAACGTAAACGATCTGCGCACCCGCGTCTGGGACGCATGGGCAGACGAGAACGGCTCTATCGGCAAGGCATACGGCTATCAGCTCGGTATAAAGCATCACTATCCCGAGGGCGATATGGATCAGGTTGACAAGGTTATCTATGACCTTAAGCACAACCCCGCTTCCCGCCGCATTATAACCAACATCTATAACCACGCAGATCTGAGCGAAATGGCTCTTTATCCCTGCGCATACTCCATGACCTTCAATGTCAGCGGAAACAAGCTCAACGCAATATTGAACCAGCGCTCTCAGGATATGCTGGCCGCAAACAACTGGAACGTTGTCCAGTATTCCGTTCTCACCTGCATGATGGCGCAGGTGGCAGGTCTTGAACCCGGCGAGTTCGTCCACGTAATCGCCGACGCACATATTTATGACCGCCATGTTCCCGCAATCGAGGAGATTATCGCAAACGAGCCCAAGGCGGCACCCAAGTTCATCATTGACCCCGACGTTGATGATTTCTACAAGTTCACCCGCGATTCCTTCAAGGTCGAGGGATATGAGTTTAACGAATTTACCACCAAAATTCCCGTTGCTGTCTGAGGTAAACCAATGGATGCAATAGTCGCAGTATATTCCGATTGGGGCATCGGTGCAAAAGGCACCCAGCCCGTTGTTTTAAAAGCGGACCGCAAGCTGTTTAAGCAGCTCACCGACGGCTCAACCGTCATTGTGGGCAGAAAAACGCTTGAGGATTTCCCCGGCGGCAAGCCTCTCAAAAACCGCCGCAACATAGTCGTTTCCAGAAAAGATATTCAGATTGACGGCGCGGAAGTTGTCCACAGTCTTGAAGAGGCGGTTAAAGCGGTTGGTGATGAGCGCAGCTTTGTAATCGGCGGCGCCAGCGTTTTCAATCAGTTTTTCCCTGCTCTCGATAGAGTTTACGTCACAAAAATCGACCTCTGTCCCGAGTCCGATTCCTTCTTCCCCAATCTTGACGAGGACCCCGACTGGATAATGGTCGATGCGGGTGAAGCTCTCTGCGAAAACGAAATTAACTACCGCTTTACCTGCTACGAAAGACGCAAGGATTTATAAAAAAACTTTTTGTTAACTACGCAGAATGTTTATTGATTCGCCCTGTTAACAGTGATAAAATCATTGCGTTATCTGAATTTTCCCTACAAGGAGCTAAAAAATGAAAAAAATTACCGCATTGGTGCTCGCATCTGTGATGACTCTCTTCTGCCTCACGGGATGCAGCCAGAAAAATGCCGACACCGTCATGACCGTTAACGGCTCTGAGGTCAGCTGGGACGAATACATGTACTGGATTGGCTACTCCGCAAATCAGCTTGACCAGTATTACAGCTACACCGGAAACGGAACCGACTACACCGACAGCGCAACCACCGACATCATCTTCAAGGATGCAAAGAAAGCTCTTGTTCAGCAGCATGTCATTCTCGCAAAGGCCGAGGAAATGGGCATTACCGCCGATGAAGACGAGATCGACAAGGTTATCAAAAACTATATTGAAACCTACTGCGGCGAGGACGGCACCGAAGAAGATTTTGCAAAAATTCTCAGCGAGTCCTACGCAACTGTCGATACCTTCAAAACCATCGTAAGATCAAACTTCCTCTATACCGATATTATCAACAAGATGTACGGTGAGGGCGGCGCTGATATATCCGACGAGGATGTTCAGGCATACGCCAAGGACAATGACTACATCACCGCAGCCCACATCCTGCTTCTCACCACCGACGAGGATGGCAACGAGCTCAGCGAAAGCGAGCAGGCCAAGCTTTTGGAGCAGGCTCAGGGCTTTACTGATGAGCTCATGTCTATCAAGGATAACAATAAGCGTCTCGAGCGCTTCAACGAGCTCAAGGCGGAATATTGCCAGGATACCGGCAAGGAAAGCTTCCCCGACGGCTACTGCTTTACCAGCGGCACCATGGTTGAAGAATTTGACTCCACCGCAAGAGATCTTGACGAATATCAGGTTTCCGATCCTGTTAAGTCCAACTACGGCTACCACGTTATCATGCGTCTGCCTCTGACAGGCGATGACCTTTCCACAAGCGAAGACGGTTACCCCGTTGCACTGCGCACCCTCATTGCAGAGAACAAGTTCAACGAACAGTTCGAGAAGTGGGTTGCCGATGCAAAGACCGAGTTTGTCGGAAAGTACAAGAACTACGACTTTGCAGGCCTTTTCACCAAGGACGGCTTCAACTACACAAGCTTTGAGGATCTTACAAAAGCTAAAGACTGATAAACAAAAATAAAAAAAGCAGGTGTTAATCAAACACCTGCTTTTTCTTTGCTTTCGCACCATGCGGCGACGAACTTTCTCGCCTCATCAATGGTGCGGTTTTTATTTTTGATCTTAACGCTGACACAGGGCTTTGAGCCCGCCTCAACCTTTAACAGTCCCTTGAACTCGGGCATGGCGTAAATATACGAAACTCTCGACATATCAAAGTCCTCGAGAATAAAGCGCAGAAGTCCGTTTTTCTGGGATATATCCTTTATCCCCGCCTTGCCTGCCTCGCCGCGCAGAAGCGCAACATGGACAAGGGCGTTGACGCTGGGCGGTGGATCGCCGAAGCGGTCGATGAGCTCATCGGTCAAGTCATCCGCCTCCTCCTCGGTGCGTATCAGCGCAATGCGGCGATAAATATCCATGCGCTGCTCGGAGGATGGTATATACCTCTCGGGAATATTCGCCGCAACGGCAAGGTCTGCCGAACACTCGGCACGCTGTTCAGGCTTGATGCCCTTTTCCTCTAAGACGGCTTCCTGCAGAAGCTTCATATACATGTCGTAGCCCACATCGATCATGTGGCCCGACTGCTCCGCGCCGAGAAGATTTCCCGCTCCGCGGATTTCAAGGTCGCGCATTGCAATTTTGAGTCCCGATCCGAACTCCGCAAACTCTCTTATTGCCGTCAGGCGCTTTTCCGCCACCTCGGTGAGAACTTTGTCCTGCCTGAAGGTCAGATACGCCGAAGCGCGCCTCGTGGAGCGTCCTACACGGCCTCTTATCTGGTGAAGCTGGGCAAGACCCATTTTGTCCGCATCCTCTATGATAAGAGTGTTTACATTGGGGATGTCGATGCCGGTCTCGATAATGGTGGTGCATACAAGCACCTGTATCTTACCGTCGGCAACATCCTCCATGACAGAAGACAGCATATCCTTATCCATCTGACCGTGGGCAACTCCAACGGAGACCTCGCCACAAACATCTTCGAGCATCTTTTTTATTTTGATTGCCGTGCGCTCGATGTTGTCAATTCTGTTGTGAAGGTAATAGACCTGACCGCCGCGCTGAATTTCGCGGCCTATCGCATCGCAGATGACACCCCAGTCATGCTCCATGACAAAGGTCTGAACGGGGAGTCTGTCCTGAGGCGGCTCTTCAATTCCCGACATATCGCGTATGCCCGAAAGTGCAATATTCAGCGTTCTCGGTATGGGAGTTGCCGACAGAGAG
>R27__coassemble_949_pt1 | contig 15008 bp, 13 predicted proteins | sample R27__metabat2_high_PE_005 | metagenome-assembled genome bin R27 | reverse complement strand
GTCCATATAAATATCTCCTGATTGATATTGAAGGCATTTTATCATATCATGTCGTAAAAATAAATATAATAAATCTCTTAACTTTAGCTTATATAAGCATTATTCGGTTGATTTAAACTGATGTTTAGGTATATAATAAAACAAAAATTTTGATTGGTGATAATAATTATGAATAAGCTTCTTAACACAAAACTGTTTTTGCTGGATATGGACGGTACGCTCTACCTCGGTGATGAGGTGTTTGACGGAGCGATTGACTTTATTCACACAATTAGCGCAACCGACAGAAAATATATCTACCTTACTAATAATTCTTCCAGAGCATTTATTGACTATGTAACAAGACTTCGCAAACTGTGATTTCCCTGCGAGATGGAGAATGTTTTTACATCAGGCATGGCAACTGCGATGTACCTTAATGATAAATTCCCCGGCGTAACCGTTTATCCCGTTGGTACAAAAGCCTTTATGGGTGAGCTTGACAGCTACGGCGTGAAGCTGGGAGAGGACGATGTTAAGGTCGTATGTGTCGGCTTTGACACAGAGCTTACATATGAAAAGCTCGACAAAGCAGTACATTACATACGCCACGGTGCAGCATTTATCGCAGCAAACCCAGACTGGGTATGTCCTATGCCCGCAGGCGAGGTTCTTCCTGATTGCGGCAGCATTTGCGCACTGCTCACCGCGTCAACCGGCGTAAAGCCCGTGTTCATAGGAAAGCCAGACAGAAATATGGTCGATATAATCTCCCGCAAGACCGGTATTGCAAACGAAAACATCTGCTGCGTAGGCGACAGACTCTATACCGATATTGCCGTCGCCCAAAATGCAGGCGCAGTATCCGTTTGCGTCTTATCGGGCGAAAGCACCACGGAGGATATTGAAAAAGCTGAGCGCAAGCCCGACTATGTTCTCAAAAATGTTGCGGAAATTGCAAAGATTCTTAAGGAGAACTGAAATTAAAAGCCTGCCGATTGGCAGGCTTTAGTTATATTATTATATCGCTTTTCGGGACTTTATCCCATGAGAAACGGTCTAAAAGCTCGGTTGCGGAAATCGGTTTGCCGTCGGTCAGGTTTAATAATGCCGCAAGCTTACCAATGAGTTCTTCGGCAGAGTATTTTTCCCTCAGAACTTCCATACTTAAATCACCGTTTCTCTTGGACATATTTCTGCCGTCGGCTGATACAACAAGGGGTGAGTGACAGTATATCGGTGCATTGCCGCCTAACTCATTTATTATGAAAATCTGTTTCGCTGTTGATGACAGCAGATCGTGACCGCGTACGACGCGGTTGATGCCCATATCCATATCGTCAAAGGAAACTGCCAACTGATATGCGAATACTCCGTCAGAACGCTTTATGATAAAATCACCGCTGTCCTGAAGGTTTTCACATATCTCCCCGTAATGCTCGTCAACAAAACTTATGGTCTTATCCGGTACTTTAACCCTCCACGCAGGTTTCTTTCCGGCAGATTCAAGGTCGAGGCGTTCCTGCGTTGTAAGATATCTGCATCCGCAGGAAGAATCATGTGTTTCGCCGGGGTGGGGTGCAGAAGCGGCAAGACGCTGGCTTCTGCTGCAGTAACATGGATAAACAAGATTTTTTCTTTTAAGAATTTCAAAGGCATCTTCATAGAGCTTTGTACGGCAGCTTTGCGAGTAAGTATTATTGTCGAAGCAGTAGCCTGTATCCCAATCCAGACCAAGGTATTTATGGTCGCTTATCATGCGAGAGGCAAACTTTTCAAAGCTACGGTCAGGGTCAAGATCTTCCATGCGAAATACCAGTATGCCGTCTCTCTGCCTTACATCCAGCCATACAAGCAGGGATGTAATAACATTGCCTATATGCAGAATTCCGCTTGGGCTTGGAGCAAATCTGCCAATTGTTTTCTCCATTATCAACACCTCTTGAATAATGTGTCGTTTAATTTTAACATAAATTTAATTTTTTTGAAATAAGCATCTACCAATTTTAAAATAAATGTGATATTCTAAGAAAAATAAACAAACATGAAAGGACGATTGTTATGGCAAGCTCAACAAAAGAAGCTCTCGGCAATGCCTTGAAGAAAATGTTAAACATTAAGCCTATTGATAAAATTACGGTAAAAGACCTTGTCGAAGAATGCGGCGTAAATAGACAGACTTTCTATTATCACTTTGACGATGTGTATGATCTGCTTGAGTGGGTTTTTGAAGAGGATGCAAACCGAGTACTGCCCAGCGAAATCAAATATGATGAGTGGCGCGAAAATGTCTTGCTGTTCTTCAGATATCTTGATGATAACAAATCCTTCGTTCTGAATATATTTAATTCTCAGAACCGCTCCTATTTGCTTCGCTACTTTAAGCGCAGACTCCATTACTGTATCCACGGCTTTGCTGAGATTGTTGCAGCCGGAAAGAACGTTGCCTGGGCTGATATGGAATTTGTATGTGAATTCTATGCCCAGTGTGCAGTCGGACTTATTTCCCAGTGGCTCGATAATAATATGCAGTTTCCTGCTGAGATCACCGGGGAAAAGCTTCTCCGAACAATGGATGACAGCATAGAAAACCTGCTTGCACGCTTTGAAAACGTCTGAAACATAGTAGTTTAAAGCATACCCGCATATTAGCCTGCGGGTATGCTTTTTTGTGTTGAAAGTATTAAAAAATAAGGGTATAATAAATAAATTGGAGTGATATAGATGAAAGAACAGAAAACAAATGTAATGCGTTTGCTTGAAAAGAGTAAGATAAACTATACCGCCCATGAATACCCTCATGGCGATGATGCTGTCGACGGACTTACTGTTGCAAGAATCTGCGGACAGAAGCCGGAACAGGTTTTTAAGACTCTTGTTGCTCGCGGCGCCAGTAAAGCGATATATGTATTTGTAATTCCCGTTGCGCATGAGCTTGATCTCAAAAAAGCAGCAAAAGCAGCAGGAGAGAAGTCGATCGCGATGATTCATGTGAGTGAGATCAATGCACTTACAGGCTATATACGCGGCGGCTGTTCGCCAATCGGAATGCGAAAGCAGTATAAGACCTTTTATAACGATTCCGCCCTTGAGCAGGACACCGTCATGGTCAGCGCAGGGAAAATAGGTTATCAGGTAGAGCTCAGCCCCGAGGAGCTTATTAAAATGACGCGGGGAACTACGGCAGATTTGGTTGTTTAATATGGATTATATAAAAATTAAAGGCGCACGCGCCAATAACCTTAAGAACATCAGCATAGATATTCCCAGAGACAAGCTTGTCGTTATGACCGGTCTTTCCGGAAGCGGCAAATCGAGTCTTGCCTTTGATACCATATACGCAGAGGGTCAGAGAAGATATGTTGAGAGCCTTTCTTCGTACGCAAGAATGTTTCTCGGCCAGATGGATAAGCCCGAGCTTGACCACATAGAGGGCCTTTCGCCCGCAATATCCATTGACCAGAAAACAAGCTCGCGCAACCCGCGCTCAACTGTAGGAACAGTAACGGAGATTTATGACTATATGCGTCTTCTGTGGGCACGTGTCGGCGTTCCTCACTGCCCGAAATGCGGTAAAGAGATTAAGCAGCAGACTATTGATCAGATTATAGATCAGCTAATGCTTTTGCCTAACGGGACAAAGCTTCAGATTCTTGCGCCTGTCGTGCGCGCCAGAAAAGGTGAACACATTAAGGTGTTTGAGGATGCAAGAAAATCGGGTTATGTCCGCGCAAGAGTTGACGGCAATCTCTATGACTTGTCTGAAGCTATTCCGCTTGATAAGAATAAAAAGCATACCATTGAGGTCATTGTTGACCGTATTGTAATAAAAGACGAAATCGTACGCAGACTCACCGATTCCGTGGAAACTGCAGCAGCTCTGGCGGGCGGACTTGTTATCGCTGATATAGTAAGCGAGGGCAAGGAGATTATGTTTTCACAGAACTATGCCTGCGAGGACTGCGGTATATCAATCGAAGAGCTTACTCCCCGCATGTTCTCGTTCAATACGCCTTATGGTGCATGCCCGAACTGTGATGGCTTGGGTATGCAGCTGCTTGTTGACCCTGATTTAATTGTTCCTGATGATGAACTCAGCATAGCCGAGGGCGGTATTGTGGCATCCGGCTGGAAAAACGCACTGGGTGACTCAATTTCGGGTATGTATTATAATGCTCTGTCAAAGAAGTATGGCTTTAAGCTCACAACACCGATCAAGGACTTGCCTGATAATATAAAAGACATTCTGTTCTACGGAACTAAGGGAGAACCGATTGAGCTTAAATATGACAGAGAGCATAAATCGGGTTCGTTCAGCGGTTCATACAATCGCCCCTTCGAGGGCATATGCAGAAACCTCGAGCGCAGATATCACGAAACTCAGAGTCCTGCAATGCGGGCAGAGCTTGAGGAATGTATGTCCGAAATTTGTTGCCCAAGCTGTAAAGGACTCAGACTGAGACGTGAAGCCCTTGCAGTTACCGTAGGTGGAAAAAATATTGCAGAAGTATGCGATATGTCCATTTCCGAGGTAATAGCCTTCATTGATAGCCTATCGCTCAACGAAAGAGATCTCATAATTGCTGACAGAATTCTGAAGGAAATCAGCTCACGTTTAGGATTCCTTAAAAATGTTGGACTTCAGTATCTGACACTTTCCCGCGGCGCAGCAACACTGTCTGGCGGAGAAAGCCAGCGCATACGCCTTGCAACCCAGATAGGTGCGGCGCTAATGGGCGTTCTGTACATTCTTGATGAGCCAAGTATAGGACTTCATCAGAGAGATAATGAAAAGCTGATAAAAACTCTCAAGAATCTAAGAGATTTAGGCAACACACTCATTGTTGTTGAGCATGACGAGGATACAATCCGAGCGGCTGATCACATTGTAGATATAGGCCCTCGCGCAGGCGTTCACGGCGGTGAAATCGTCTGTGAGGGAACCCTCGAGGATATCTGTGCCTGCGAAGATTCTCTGACAGGTCAGTATCTTACCGGGAAGCGTAGGGTTGCTGTTCCCTCAAAGCGCAGAACTCCCAATAGAGGGTATATCAGTGTTCACGGCGCAAAAGAGAATAACCTTAAGGGAATTGATGTTGATTTCCCGATTGGCGTTGTTACCTGTGTAACCGGTGTGTCGGGCAGCGGCAAATCATCTCTTGTAAATGAGATTCTTTATAAAACTATTGCTCAGCAGAAAAACAGAGCAAAGACGAAGCCGGGCAAATCCGATGGCGTTACGGGTCTTGACGGCATTGATAAAGTTATCAACATCGACCAAAGTCCGATCGGCCGTACACCACGTTCAAACCCCGCTACGTATACAGGACTGTTCAACGATATCAGAGAGCTTTTTGCCTCGACCGAGGATGCTAAGCTGCGCGGCTATGATTCGGGCAGATTCTCCTTCAATGTAAAAGGCGGTAGATGCGAAGCCTGCAAAGGCGACGGACTTCAGAAGGTTGAAATGCACTTTTTGCCTGATGTTTACGTTCCCTGCGATGTATGCGGCGGCAGACGTTACAACAGGGAAACGCTTGAAGTTAAATATAAGGGTAAAAATATACACGAAGTCCTTGAAATGACAGTTGATGAGGCCTGCGAGTTCTTCATCAATCTGCCTAAAATCAGAAGCAGACTCGAAACTCTGCGCGATGTCGGACTTGGATATATTAAGCTCGGCCAGTCAAGCACGACGCTTTCCGGCGGCGAAGCCCAGCGAGTAAAGCTTGCAACAGAGCTCTCAAAGCGCAGCACAGGTTCTACTGTATATGTACTTGACGAGCCCACAACGGGACTTCATATGTATGATGTGGATAAGCTCATCCACATTATTCAGAAGCTCGCCGATGCGGGAAATACGCTTATAATTATTGAACATAACCTTGATGTTATTAAGGTTTGTGACCATATTATTGACCTCGGCCCCGAGGGAGGCGACGGCGGCGGAACGCTCGTTTTTGCCGGAACTCCAGAGGAATGCGCCGCATGTAAAGAAAGCTATACCGGTCAGTTTCTTAAAAAACTGCTTTAACAAGTTTTGATTAAGCCCCATATTATGCAATGGGAGGCTTTATTATGCTTGTTAATTACATAGTCGGTTTTGCAATTCTGTTATGTCTGATTGCCCTGTATTGGACACTTAGGGGGCTTGTACTTTCCCCGGTTAAGGGTGGAGAAAACGCAAATCTTACGGTACAGCTCGATATCAAAGGCGAAACCCATGAACTCGAACATATCTTAAAAGGTCTTATATGGCTTCGTGATAACGGCACACTAAAAGCAGATATTGCAATAAATGCAGTCTTGCCTGATACAAACACAAGGCTTGTAGCCCTTGCATTTTCTAAGGATTATCACTTCATTTCCTATAGCGAATCGGGAGAATAAACATTAATGGATGAACTTGCTCAGATAAACGGAATAATAAGCTCGGTTATCTACAGAAACGATGAAAATGGCTATGCCGTACTGCGTCTTGAGCAGGACAACGGCGAGATGACAACGGTTGTCGGCTGCTTTCCTTATGCCGCACCCGGTGAGATGGTTATGGCCGACGGCGCGTGGATGACCCATGCCCAGCACGGCAGACAGTTCAAGGCTGAGCATTCCTCCAGACTTCTGCCGACCTCTGCCGACAGCATATATGAGTATCTGGCAGGCGGAACTGTGCGCGGCGTGGGTCCTGCAACGGCGGCGCTTATAGTTGAGCGCTTCGGCGATAAGTCTTTGGATATGTTGGAGATGCACCCTGAGAAGATAGCTGAGATTAAGGGAATAGGTGAATCCAAGGCAAAGGCTATATGCAAAAGCTTTAAGCGTCAGTCCGGCGTAAGAAGGCTCATGGAGTTTTTGTGCTCATATAAAATCCAACCGGTATTCGCTCTTCGACTTTACAAATTCTATGGCGATTCTGCCCTTGAAGTTGTTAATGAAAACCCTTATATCCTTGCGACAAGTCACATAGGCGCAAGCTTTGCTGAGGCTGATGCCTTGGCTTTGGATCTTGGTATTGAGGGCGACAGTATAAATCGAGTTGCGGCGGCTGTTACATTTGAGCTTCTTCATAACTCAGGTAACGGACATTGTTTTATTCCAAGAAACAAGCTCGTAATAGCAACGGCTGAGCTTATAAATGTACAGCCTGATAACGTTGAGGAAGCTATCGAAACTCTGCGCGAATCATGCGAGATAATCTGCGATGAGATAGCGGGGATAGAAGCTTGCTATCTTACCGAGCTTTATGATGCCGAAACCTACACGGCAAAACGTATAAAAGCGATGAGCGCGACAAAAATGCCCGAAACTCTGGACATTGACAGCCTAATCAAAAGAGCAGAGAAAAGCGCCGGAATTACATATGCGCCGATGCAAAAGAAAACTCTTGAGCTCGCTCTTGACAACCAGATGATTGTAATAACGGGCGGGCCCGGTACAGGTAAAACGACGATTGTTAAAGCAATTCTTCAGATGTTTGACGAAATCGGACTTGATACCTGCCTTGCTGCGCCAACCGGAAGAGCAGCAAAGCGTATGACCGAGCTTACCGGCAGAGAAGCATCTACTATTCACCGTCTTCTTGAGGCCAAGCTTTCCGAGGATGGAGAAAGCGTTATCTTCAGTAAGGACGCCGATGACCCGCTCAATTGCGATGCGCTTATCCTCGATGAATGCTCAATGGTCGATATAAGTCTTATGAAATCGCTGCTGCGTGCAATGCGCCTTGAATGCAGGCTTGTTCTTGTAGGTGACGCTGATCAGCTGCCATCCGTTGGACCGGGTAACGTATTTTCAGATATAATCAGAAGCGAGATTGTACCAACAGTTCGGCTGACAGAAATATTCCGGCAGAATGGCGAAAGCGTTATTGTTCGCAATGCCCATATGATCAACAAGGGAGAACACCCAAGCTTTGAAGCGAATACGGGTGATTTCTTCCGGCTTAAGCGTATGCAGGGCGGAACGACGGTGGAAACAATCGTTGAACTGTGTGCGCGACGACTGCCAGACAATATGAACATACCTTCAAGCCAGATTCAGGTGCTTTCACCTACAAGAAAAGGGGAGACAGGCACCGTTTATCTGAATAAAATGCTCCAGTCGGCCCTTAATCCGCATTCCGATGATAAAAAGGAAAAGCTTTTCGGTGAGACCGTATTCCGCGAAGGGGATAGGGTTATGCAGATCAGAAATAATTACGATATTGTCTGGAAAATGCCGTCCGGACAATCGGGGCTCGGCATATTCAACGGATATAGCGGCACAATAATTTCCATCGACCCGACCACTGAAACATTGAACATTGACTTTGATGACAGAGTTGCGGTATACGGCTTTGACATGTTAAATGAGATTGAGCATGCGTGGGCGATGACCGTGCATAAATCGCAGGGCAGCGAATACCGCGCTGTCATACTTGCACTCAGTGCAAGCTCGCAGATGCTTCTGACTCGCGGCGTGCTTTATACTGCGGTAACAAGAGCAAAAGAACTTCTCATTATGGTCGGTGATGATGCAATTGCTCACAAAATGATTGACAATCATAAGCAATCAAGACGTTACAGTGCTTTAAGAATAAGGCTGAATGAAGAATGAGCGGAAAAATTTTTGATTACATACTTGATCTTATATATCCTCAAAAATGTGTTTTCTGCGGCAAAGTTTTGGGCAAAGCCGATATTTGTAACGAATGCAGTTCAAAGCTCCCGTATACAAAGGGTGACGAGGTGAGTCAAAAGCTCAGTTTTATTCCAAAGTGCGTTTCGCCGCTTTACTATGAGGGAGTCGTGCGTGAATCGTTTTTGCGGTATAAATTCATGGGCGTACAGGCATATTCGGTGCGATATGGCAAGCTGATGAGTGAATGCGTTGAAAATAACCTTGATTGTAGTGGCATAGATGTGATATCATGTGTTCCGCTGAGTAGTAAGCGTTTGCGCAGACGCGGATATAATCAGGCTCTGCTTCTGACGAAGGAAATATCACATAATCTAAATATTCCCGAAACTCAGCTTTTAAAGAAAAACAGAGATAATCCCGCTCAATCCGGTACTAAGAGCGCAAAGGAACGCCTGAGTAATGTGACCGGTATATACTCACTGCAAAGCAAGGCAGATGTACGAGAAAAGACGATTTTGCTTGTTGACGATATAGTCACAACGGGCGCAACGCTTTCAGAATGCGCAAGAATACTGAAAAAATCGGGAGCAGAACAGGTTTATGCAGTGACTCTTGCGAGACAAAGAGACTGATTCTTTGCGTTTTAGGATAGAATTGATATAGTATTCATCGCCGCAGCGCGGCAGATTGGAGAATAACATGGTAATATTTGAAAGAGATATAGCAGTCGATATGGGCACATCCAACACACTGGTCAGTATTCAGGGCAGGAGTGTTGTACAGCGCGAGCCGACCGTAGTTGCAGTTGATAAGTTTTCAGGTAAGCTCCTCAAAATAGGAGAGGAGGCTAATAAAACACTTGGACGCACTCCTGCAAATGTTGTTTCCATACATCCTATAAATGCCGGTGTTATTTCCGACTATGATATGGCGGCCCTCATGCTCCGCGAGCTTATCGGACGCATTACCTCATTCAGCCTCTTTAAACCCAGACTTCTCGTGTGTGTACCCAGCAGTATTACCGGCGTTGAAGAACGTGCAATGATAGACGCAGCAATCGAAGCAGGAGCAAGAAAGGTTTATCTTGTTGAGACTGCAGTTGCAACTGCAATAGGCGCAGGCGCAGACATTAAGAGAGCTGACGGACATATGGTCATAGATATCGGCGGCGGCACAACTGAGGTTGCTGTTGTATCAATGGGCGGTGTTGTTGAGTGCGAATCCATAAAAACAGCAGGCTCAAGCTTCGATGAAGCAATTATCAGACACGTTAAGAAGAAATATAACCTGCTTATCGGTCAGAAAACCGCTGAAGAGCTTAAAATCAATATTGGCGGAATTATCCCAAGACCTGACGTTGATGCACAGGAAGTAAAAGGACGCTGCCTTCTGACAGGTTTGCCCAAGTCGGTGCGTATAACTTCCGCAGAGATTGTTGAAACACTCAAAGAACCGGCTCAGCTTATTCTTGAAAGTGTACATGCAGTTCTTGAAAGAACTCCTCCTGAGCTTACAGGTGATCTCGGAAGCAACGGTATCATTCTTTCCGGCGGCGGTGCACTTATCTACGGCATGGATACCGTCATTGAGAAGAGCACCGGAATACCGGTAATTATGATGGATGATCCGTCTGCCTGCGCCGCACAGGGCGCAGCAAAGATGCTCTCGAAGCTTGATGATATGGAAGAAGGAATGATGAACTTCCTCCGCAAGCGCCAGATGAGAAGCTGATTAGAAATAAAAAAGTCCCGTTCAAGCGAACGGGACTTTTTATCTTGCAAAATCAGATTTTTTTGTTAATCCATTTGAGAATGTCGTTATAAACTTCGTCTTTATTGAGCTCATTGAGCATCTCGTGGCGACCGTCAACATAGAGTCTGATTTCTACATCTTTCATACCGGCCTTTTTGAAGTTATTATATGCTTTCTCTACGCCCTTGCCGCACTCGCCGACAGGATCCATAGTGCCGGACATGAAGTAAATGGGAGTATCTTTCTTCATATCGGAAAGATTGCTCTTTGTCGTAATGTAGTTAACACCGATCATCAAATCCCTGAAGAGAATGCAGGAGGGTATGAAACCGCAGAGCGGGTCGGCTATAAACTTATCAACAACAGACTCGTCGCGAGTGAGCCAATCATATTCGGTTCTGGGATTGGAGTAAATCTTGTTGTAGCTGCCGAAGGCAAGATTGTTCAGCAGCTTGCTGTAATAATGACCGCCGTGGAGTACCTTTTCAAGATTTCCGACGGTAAGACCGCCTTTGACAAGAGCTTTGCCCTGATTGCCGGTACCGCTGATTATTGCTGCGTCAAAGCCGCCGGGATAACGGATGAGGTGAGTTCGCGTAAGGAAGCTGCCCATGCTGTGACCGAAAACTATCTGCCGTAGTCCGGGATAGAGTTCTTTCATTGCAAGACGGAGAACTTCAAGGTCATCAACCATGTGCCACCAACCGTCTTTTTTAGCGGTATAACCCATATCTTCTTCTTTGGTGATGCTCTTGCCGTGACCGAGGTGGTCATCGCCTACAACAATAAATCCGTTTTCGGCGAGGAAGAGCATAAAATCATCATATCTTTCGATGTGTTCGCCGATTCCGTGCACAAGCTGAATGAGTGCACGGGGTTCGCAGTCCGGAGTGCAGATGCGTGCGCGGATGTTGTTTACACCTGTGGTAGAATCAAAATAAAAATCTCTGAAACTTGGCATGGAAATTTAACTCCTTATATGTTATTATATGAGCACAACTTGCGATAATTATAGCGCGAAACACGTATTTCGTCAATAACAAACTGGAGGATTACATATGAACGGTTATGTAGTTGCCCTTGATCAGGGTACAACAAGCTCTCGATCAATTATATTTAACGCGGAAGGTGCACCTGTTGCGGTAGCCCAGTATCCGTTTCAGCAAATATATCCTAAACCCGGCTGGGTTGAGCATGATCCTATGACCATACTGGATACCCAGTTCCGTTCTCTTAGCGAAGCTTTCAGGAAGAGCGGACTTTCAGCTGAAGATATTGCCGGCATCGGCATTACTAATCAGCGTGAAACAACAATCGTCTGGGATAAGAACACCGGCGAGCCTGTTTATAACGCGATTGTCTGGCAGTGCAGGCGAACTGCGCCAATATGCGATGAACTTACAGCGGCAGGCCTTGCGTCATATGTACGCGATAAGACAGGACTGCTTATCGATGCTTATTTCTCCGGAACAAAGATTAAATGGATTCTTGACAATGTTGACGGTGCAAGGGAAAGAGCCGAGCGCGGCGAACTTCTGTTCGGCACGGTTGATTGTTGGCTCATCTGGAATCTGACAGGCGGTAAAGCCCACGTATCGGACTATTCAAACTGCTCAAGGACGATGCTGTTTGATATTGATGAGCTGAAATGGGATGAAAATCTTTGCAAGCACCTTGGCATTCCTATGTCCATGCTGCCGACGCCCGTACCTTCTTCAATGATTTACGGTGTAGTTGCTGATAATATTCCCGGGCTTGAAGACCTTGCAGGCATTCCGGTCTGCGGCAGCGCAGGCGACCAGGCGGCGGCACTTATCGGGCAGGGCTGCATTAATCCGGGTCAGGCGAAGAATACATACGGTACAGGCTGCTTCACGCTGATGAATACAGGCCGTCAATCCGTCCGCAGCGCAAGCGGTCTTGTAACCAGCGTTGCATGGTCGCTCAACGGAGAAACCACATATGCACTTGAGGGCAGCGTGTTTAACGCCGGCAGCTCCATCCAGTGGCTGAGGGATGAGCTTAAGCTCATTAACTCCGCATCCGAGTGTGAAGCACTTGCAACCAGCGTGCCCGATAACGGCGGCGTTTATCTTGTCTCCGCATTTACCGGTCTCGGCGCACCCAGATGGGATATGTATGCAAGAGGTGCTATCGTCGGCATAACCCGCGGCAGTACTAAGGCGCACATTGTAAGGGCAACTCTTGAGGGAATTGCATATCAGGTTAAAGATTTGCTTGATGCAATGGAAACTGATGCTCAGAGCGAACTGTCAGTACTCCGTGTTGACGGCGGCGCTTCTGTAAATAACTTTCTGCTTCAATTCCAGTCCGATATTCTTCAGAAGCCCATTGACAGACCCAAGATGGTTGAAACTACAGCATTCGGTGCGGCGTTCCTTGCAGGACTTGCAGTTGGCGTTTGGAATGACGTTAATGAGATTACCGAAATCCGCGAGTCAGACAGAATTTTCGAGCCGGTCATGGAGAAAAATGATGCGGATAAGCTTCATTCCACATGGATGCGTGCTGTCGAACGCGCAGGTAACTGGGAAGTCTGATAAGCACTGTTTGGAGGAATCAACTTGCATATATTTAGCCCTGCAAATATTTTATTGCCTAATAATGTTGATATGACCGCTTGGAGCGTTGTCGCTTGCGATCAGTTTACATCAGAGCCCGAATACTGGGAGAATGTATACAAGACCGTTGGTGACAAGCCCTCCACTCTGAGCATGATACTTCCCGAGGCCGAGCTTTCATTCAAGGATCCGGATATCGAGCGAGAGAAAATATACTCCACAATGAAGAAATATCTTAATAACGGAGTGTTAGCTGAATATAAAAACAGCTATATCTATGTTGAACGCAAGCTGAATTCTGGGATTATCAGAAGTGGTATTGTCGGCATGATAGACCTTGAAGCCTATGACTGGCGTGAGGATTCTGTAACGCCAATTCGTGCAACGGAACATACAGTCGAAGACCGACTGCCTCCCAGAGTAAAGGTGCGCGAAATGGCGAGCCTCGAAATGCCGCATATAATGATGTTCATTGATGATCCGGATAATCTCGTGCTGAGCTCAGCGAAAAAAGGCGAGAAGCTCTACGATTTCGAGTTGATGCAAAATGGCGGACACATAACAGGCTGGCTCGTTTCAGATGTCGAAAGTGTTGACAGTGCATTTTCAAATCTTTGTAATGAAGATGAGCTTTTGAAAAAGTATAAAACCGTCGAAAATCCGATAATCCTTGCTGTTGGCGACGGAAACCACAGCATAGCCGCGGCTAAAAAACTCTGGAATACAGTAAAATCCGACTTGCCCGAGGAAGAGTGGGAAAAATGCCCTGCAAGATATGCTTTGACTGAAGTTGTCAATATCCACGATGAGGCTATATCCTTTGAACCAATACACAGAGTACTGTTCAACACAGATAATTTGGCTTTTATTGATGCAGCAAAAGAACACTTTGCCGACTACGCAGGTGGCGGAAGGGAAGTCTGCTTCGTATCAGGGGACAGAAAAGAAGTATTGAATATAGGCAAGCTTACCATAGGCCAGCTGATTGATAAATGCGACGAGCTTTGCAAGGATTACATTGCAGAGCACGGCGGATATATCGACTATATCCACGGCGATAACGAATGCATTTCAATGTCTTCTGCCGATAATTGCGCTGGAATATTGCTTCCGACTATGGAAAAATCAGAACTTTTCACCTCTGTTTTGACCAGTGGTCCGTTCCCCAAAAAGAGTTTTTCTATTGGACACGGTCCGGATAAGCGATATTATCTTGAGTGCAGGTCAATTAAGACTTGTCAGTTTGAGTAAACTATGGTAAAATAATTGCCGTTAATTTTGTAATAAACTTTAAGGAGCTGTAATAGAGATGTCTGGACATTCCAAATGGCACAATATACAGAAAACCAAGGGCGCAGCAGATGCAAAGCGCGCTCAGGCTTTCACAAAGATTGCCCGAGAAATGATAGTTGCTGTCAAGGAAGGCGGCAGCGGCGATCCCAATAATAACTCCCGACTGGCTGCAGTTATTACTAAGGCAAAGGCCGCAAATATGCCTAACGATAATATTAAGCGTACTATTGATAAGGCTCTCGGCGCAGGTAACACAGATAACTTCGAAAAGATTGTATATGAAGGCTACGGTCCTTCCGGTGTTGCAGTTATTGTTGAGACCATGACCGACAACCGCAACCGTACCGCAGGCGAAATCAGACACTACTTTGATAAGTACGGCGGAAACATGGGTGCAGCAAACTGCGTATCATGGTCTTTCGATAAGAAAGGCGTTATCGTTATTGATAACGAGGACGAAGAGCTTGATGAAGATACTGTTATGATGGAAGCTCTTGACGCAGGCGCAGAGGATTTTGAGCCTGATGGAGAGACCTTCGTTGTATACACCAAGCCCGACGATGTAGCCCCTGTTGCTGACAAGATTACTGCCGCAGGCTATAAGCTTCTCTCTGCTCAGGTTGAGATGCTGCCCCAGAACGGATACATCACGCTCACCAGCGAGGATGATATTAAAAATATGCAGAAGATGCTCGATATGTTTGAGGATAACGACGACGTTCAGAACGTCTGGCACAACTGGGAAGAGTAATAAACGGCTCTATAATAAATGTTGGGGTAGCC
>R27__coassemble_876_pt1 | contig 16012 bp, 16 predicted proteins | sample R27__metabat2_high_PE_005 | metagenome-assembled genome bin R27 | reverse complement strand
TTTCCCGTAAATGAGGCAGATGTTGATCAAATCATAGATAACTGGATTGCTCCATTTACCAATTTCTATGAATTGTCGTTGGAAGAGCAAAATGTGATTGAGGAGATTTTAGCCGATGCATAAAAAAAAGCTGTCTGAGAAGAAAATGAAACATGCAAAGCATGGCCGTGAGGTAAAATCAGTTTTTAATGGTAGGGTAGTCCTACGTGATGGAAAAACTGCGGCAGAAACCATTATCGTTGGAAGAAGTAATGCTCATGGAATTAAACTAGGCCCCCAGAGGTTTCAAGTTCAAGTTAATGAAGTAATTACAGAAGCGCAAAAAAGAAAACTAGAACGGTCTGGAATTAAAATTGTAGCTGTTAATGATATGGTAAAACGTAGGGAAGAAAACGTGGCCGCTTTTCGCAAAATGGGGAAACCAGGGTACGCATTCACCGAAGGTTTCGGGGGAAAGGTAAAGTAACACTCTGTATGCCACAAGTACATGTGACTTGAATGTGGCAAAAAGTATCACATTGGATCTGCGGAGCAGTAAGATATATAGTATAATTAAGTTAATATCAGAAAGGAGAACTATGAAGACAGGGGTGAACTCATTTCCGGAATTCTATAAGTCTGTGTGTAACGACGATTTTGTCTTCATGTTTGGAACCGGAATATCTGCCGCACTTACTGGAAAACGCTTTAGTTGGTATCAGTGGATAGTGGACGGAATCACTTTATTAAAGAATGATTTATTAGCCGAACAATTAAAGTCAGAACTCGATGCGGATTCGTCCGCAGACAATCTGATAGAAATTGTGGGAAAGGTTCTTACTGCCATAGAAGCAGAGGGGTCTTATTCTGCATGGATGCAGCAGAGTTTTGAAACTGCGTGTATTTCAAATTTATCTTTAGCTGAAACACTCCAGAAGCTGACTGTTTTTAACGATATTTTTGTAACGACCAATTATGACCTGCTGCTTGAAAAGGCAACAGGTCTAAATTCTTTATCTTACGAACAGCCGGATCAAGCGTTTGCTATGCTTCAGTCCGGTCAGTCGAGCGCTGTGCTTCACATCCACGGGATCTATGACTCCGTTCACGGAATCGACAATATTGTGGCTGACAAAGAACAGTATGATGCCGTTCTGAATGATAAAGGCGCTCAGTTTATTCAAAATATCCTCGGTACTCGCACACTGGTTTTTGTTGGATGCGGAAAGACAACAGAAGATGTAAATATAAAGCAGTTTGTTGAGTTTGCCCGTAAGTATCTGAAGATGGACAGAACATATTACTTCCTTTATAACTCATCTTCTCCTGTTGACGGTCTGCCGAATAATATTCAGATGATCCCTTATGGCAATGAATATTCCGATTTGCCGGATTTCCTTGAGAATTTAGCAGTTGAACGTATCCGGCATAAGATTTCAAACAACCGTGTCATCGGACGAAATGCGTTTGAAACCGTTCCGCTTATACACGATTCAATTTTAAGATATCATTTCTCTCATAGGTCAATTCCATTTTGTGGACGTGAGGACGAGATTGATAAGTTAAATACATTCATCAATGTAGATAACTCATTTTCTTGGTGGGCGATAACAGGTCAGGCAGGAGCTGGAAAGAGCCGTCTGGCCTATGAATTCATAAGAGAATTGCCGTCATTATGGTTCGGCTTTTTCTTGAATGAAGAAATAGATAACCGAGACATAGACAGTTTTATCCCTTTCTGCAATACTGTTGTTGTAATTGATTATGTGGCGGGCAGAGAAAGATTTGTTGCCGAAAGCATCAAACATTTTTATGATCGGTTTGCTACTACCCATTATAAACTTCGGGTATTGATTCTGGAACGGGAAAATAACAGGGGGGGTCGGTTCTTGGTATTCAAAGCTTTTGCAAAGAAGCACATTTGAATTGCTTAAAACGTCAGAGTACGGTTCGGATTTTCTTTATTTGGGAGATTTGGATCGGAATGCAGTAGAAAGCATTGTGTCCGGTGTTTGCTTGGTACATGGACTGGAAAATGATCCGATCCGTGATGCTGAATTGTATGATGTTTATAGTCAAAAATTTGAACATCTGCGCTTCAGGCCGTTGTATCTTCAGATGTTTGTTGAGGCATGGATTGCTAACGGTCAGAATATTCCAAAATATGACGGTTATACCGGCCTTTTAGAAAATTTACTTGAACGGGAACAGGAAAAATGGCTTTTGTCGTTTAACAATGATCAGGAAGTATGTAATGCCTGTATCCGTCTTTTAGTCAGAGCCAATATTGCGCCGATCGACCTTGAAAATATACCTGATCTTTATAAGGAAGATTGGGGAACGCTTCAAAAATATATCGCATCTCATAGTTTTATCGGAAAGCAAAAAATCTCTTTTCAAGACTCTCTATTAAATTCTCTCTGCCAGAATATTGACAATAGCCATGCCATAATAGCCCCACAGTTTCCGGATATTATTAAGGAATTCATGTTCAGTTATTATACTGAGCCGGAATCACTTCCGGAGATAATGAAGGAAATATGGCTTCATTCTGCTGCCTCTTTTTCAGTATTCATCTCAAAATGTTTGATGGATTTCGGGGATCAGGATTTTTATAAGCGGGCAATCAATGCATATAATGTATCCACTGAAGATATAGAAGTCCTTTCAGGGCGACTTAATTTTCTTCAGGACAGACTCATCCAAACAGGTGAAGATCCAAGTGTTTTTTGGAACTTGATTGATAATGAGTATGCGTTTTGGTCATCAGTGGTTGTTCCTGATGTAGATGATGTAGATGAAGAAAAGAGGGATGTAATTTCCTTATTAAAAGTGTCGGGACTATATAAAGTCGCAAAACATATCGGCGCATGGTCGCTTTACGATATGTCGCCGATGATTGAAGTAATAGATGAAATGCTGGAGGTCCCGGGAGGAAAAGCGACACTGATTATAAAAAAGGATTTCCTGAATGATTCTATTCGTGAATTAGCTACAGCTTCATTTTCTGATGAGGCAAAATATCTCCAAGAAAAACTTGACGCTCTAATAAGTGATTCGCCGGAAGATGAGTTTGATAATCTTCTTCAGATGCAGAATTATAATGTTGAAATGATGAGCTTCATCTTGAGCGGGAAATTTAATAAAGCCAAAAGAGTTTTGCTTGAGATGAGAGAAAAATGCAATACAAATTTCATCGAATCTGTACGCAGTCTTGCACACTCATGTTACAATATTGATACTCTCTCATTTCAATTTGGGAACCTCGGCACATTAGGTGTTGGTCTTCCAATAGCAGAGTCATTAGAATCAATCTATCATGATGATTATGAAATCCGAGCCAGAAGAATAGGCTGTCAAACAGCATGCCTGCAAAAGCAGTTTTTTGTTGACAAAGTGCCAATCGATACGATTAAGGTTAGAGCCGATGAATTGACTCTTGCTTTATCAAGCGTGTCTTTTAATGATTCTGATTCAGATCAGGCACTTGGAATGACATGGGGTGCCTTAAATACCTTGAGAATTAACTTTGCATCACAGAAAGAGATAGAAGAGATTATTCAAGAAGCGGAAGATATTTTGAAGATAAATAATAAACTGTCCGAAGTTGCAAGTGCGGCAATCATCGGTACACGAGCATTACATAAGAAATATTTTCATACAAGGATTTCCCATGCGGAGGTTGAGCATTTTTATCAGTATGTTGAAGTGAATCCTGAATCGGAGAGCATTAGAAACGAGTTTTTTGAAATGTTGAAAGAGTCAGAGGATGCCGGGAAAACAAGGGATTATCTGAATCAGGACATAGTTCGGGAAGCTTTCCAGGATGCTAAATATAACCCAATTATGGGAAGTGGTATTCCTGAGATTGATTTTGCGGGGAAACTTTTAGAGGACACTTTTACGGTGGAGGAGCCATATGTAAGAAAGCACCGGAAAGTAGGAAGAAATGAACCGTGTCCATGCGGAAGTGGTAAAAAGTTCAAGCAATGTTGCATAGGCAAAGGAATATATGATTAGATGCAGATTATCATTATTCTTTGGGTTTTCGATAAAACTATGGGCTATGTTGCCGTTGAGTAGGTAAAAGTTTTTAAGCATTATAGGGGGCAAATATGACTGCTTTAGGAATTATCCAGTTAATAACAAATATTTTCGTTATTTCCGGGACTGTTGTAGCGGTAATTCAACTTTGGCTCAATAGAAAAATTGCACAAAAGGATTTGGAACGCCGAAAAAAAGAGGCGACTATTTCATTTACATATGCGGTGTTAGAACGTGTTCGTGAGATAGTGAGATGATTGATGATGAATACGATGATGAACCGGTGAAAATTGAAGAATACCAAGCAAGTGTCGAAATGCAAAATACAATACGCCAATATCTCGATATTATGGAAAGAATTGCGGTTGGGATTAATACCGGTGTGTATGATTTTGATATTTATTGCAGGATTTGTGGGACAAGCACTGTGATGTATTGGAAGCAACTTAGTCATGTTATCGAAGCCAGACGAAAAGAATTACAAAGACCCGAAATCTATATTGAATTTGAAAGTTTGGCAAATAGAGTTATGGAGAGTAAAAGACTCGCTAAAAACCATAAAGGCGATTTGAAAGAAAAATTGTAATATCCGATATAAAATCACGATCCACGATCATCACAACTATAATTTGATAAACGACGGCAATGTCGCAATAGCATATTGACAAATTGCAAAAAATGTGATATAATCTATCGAACAATACAATGGGAAGTATGTTAAAACAATGAATTACCTTGATGTAAGAGAAATCTCTAAGAATTGGAATATTCCTGAACGTAAGGTTACAGCACTATGCCGTGATGGCAGAATTATCGGTGCGAAGAAGTCGGGCAAGTCTTGGCTGGTTCCCGACGATGCCGTTATGCCGCTTGACGGTCGCACTAAAGCGGCTGCCGAAGAAAAAGTGGGCAGTCTCTCCAATCAGACAACGGTTGGCTACACTGCTGTCGGTGCCAGAGCCCGTGCTTTTGACAAGTTCAAACAGACTTACGGAAAAGAACCGCAAAACGTTGCTTTTACACCTTACCGTATCTGCCCCATCGGAGCCCACTCTGACCATAACCTCGGCAAGATCACCGGCTTTGCCATCGACAAGGGCATCTACATTGCCTACGGTCCAAAGATGAACGGTGTCATTGAAATCAAGTCTCTGCAGTTCCCAAAGCGGGCACAGTGGCACGTTGCCGAAGTACCGCAGACAAAGGAAAACGACTGGGCTGACCATTTGCGTGGTGCGACTATTGCACTGAACGCCCGTTATCCTTTGCGTGTCGGGCTTTGTGCCGTGATTGACGGAGAACTGCCAATCGGCGGACTCTCATCTTCCGCAGCGGTCATCATTACCTACCTTGCCGCACTTGCTAATCTGAACAATATCAACCTTACCCCAACAGAAATGATTACCATCTCCAAAGAAGCCGAGAACAGATATGTTGGTGTGTCCTGCGGAAAGCTTGACCAGTCCTGCGAGGTGTACTGCCGTAAAGAGCAGCTTCTTTATCTCGATACAAAGGATGATACCTTCGAGTTGATTCCCACACCGGAAACGATGAAACCTTATGAGATTGCCATCTTCTTCTCCGGGCTGGAACGCTCCCTCGCTTCTTCCAAGTTCAATATGCGTGTGGATGAAGCAAGAAGCGCAGCCTATTCCTTAATGGCTTTGGCGGGAATGGAATACGGTAAGTTTGAGGAAACGAATCTCAGAGATGTGCCGTATGAGGTTTATCTGAAATACAAAGACAAACTGCCTGTGAACTTTGCGAAACGGGCTGAGCATTGGTACACGGAGTATCAGCGTGTAGAAGCCGGAGCCGAAGCATGGAGAAGAGGAGATATTGAAGAATTCGGTCGGTTGTCCTTTGAAAGCGGAAGATCCTCTATCGAAAACTGGGAAACCGGCTCACCGGAACTTATTAAGCTCTATGAAATCATGACCCATACAAAGGGCATCTACGGTGGCCGCTTCTCTGGCGCAGGATTCAAAGGCTGCTGTATGGCATTGATTGACCCTGCCTATGAAAAAGAAATACTGGAACAGGTGGAGAGAGAATATCTCGAAGCATTCCCAAATCTGAAAGGAAAATATTCCGCTCATATCTGTCATACGGCGGACGGTGTTAGATTATGAAGTGTCTGATTTTGGCTGCCGGTTATGCCACAAGGCTTTATCCTTTGACGGAGAATTTTCCCAAGCCCCTGCTGGATGTGAGCGGCAAAAGCATCGTGGACTGGCTGATTGACGATCTGCGGACTGCAAACAAGATAGATGAGTTCGTTATCATCTCCAACCATAAGTTTGCCCATTGCTTTGACGATTGGGCGAAGGACAAGGACTACAAGGTTACGATTGTGGATGATGGTACAAGCACCAACGAAACCCGTCTCGGTGCGGTCTGCGACATCCAATTTGCCATCGACAAGCTGAACCTTGATGATGATATGATGGTGCTTGCAGGGGATAACGTGCTGGACTTTTCGCTGACCACATTCCTATCCTATGCCATTGAAAAACAAGCATCCTGTGTGATGCGTTACTTCGAGCCGAAGAAGGAGACCCTTCCGAAGCGTGGTGTATTGGAGCTTGACGGAGACAGAGTTGTTTCCATGGAAGAAAAGCCGAAGAAACCGAAAACGCAGTGGTGCTGTCCGCCGTTCTACTTCTACACCAAAGCCGATGCCAAGCGGATCGGGGAAGCCCTTTCCGACGGTTGTGGTTTTGACGCACCCGGAAGCTTTATCGCATGGCTTTGTCAAAAAGCCCCTGTCTATGCTATGGAAATGCCGGGAAGCCGCTACGATGTCGGCAATCTCGAAAGCTATACGAAAATCAAGAACGAATACAGAGGGATCACGAAATGCTGACGAAAAATGTTGATCTTAAAAACAAAACGATCCTTGTGACAGGTGCTGCCGGTTTCATCGGTTCCAATCTGGTCATGGAGCTTCTGCGGACAGTCGAGCCTGTGAATATCGTGGGTTTTGATAGCTGCAATGACTACTACGAGGTGTCACTCAAAGAGTATCGCCTTGCGGAAATTGAAAAGCTGTCCGAAAGCTATCCGAACAGCAAGTGGACGTTTATCAAGGGCAACCTTGCGGATAAGGCACTGGTGGACAAGACCTTTGCTGAATACAAGTTTGATGTGGTGGTGAACCTGGCTGCGCAAGCCGGTGTCCGATACTCCATCGACCATCCTGATGTTTATATTGAATCGAACATCATCGGCTTCTATAACATCCTCGAAGCCTGCCGCTACAATCCCGTGGAGCATTTGGTTTATGCTTCTTCATCTTCCGTCTATGGCGGTAACAAGAAAGTACCCTTCAGCACGGATGACAAGGTGGATAATCCTGTGTCCCTGTATGCCGCAACCAAGAAGAGCAATGAGCTGCTGGCTCATGCTTATTCCAAGCTCTACAACATTCCCTCCACGGGATTGCGGTTCTTCACCGTTTACGGTCCTGCAGGTCGTCCCGACATGGCATATTTTGGTTTTACCAATAAACTGCTGAAAGGCGAAACGATACAAATTTTCAACTACGGCAACTGCAAGCGTGACTTTACATTCGTTGATGATATTGTTGAGGGTGTAAAACGTGTCATGCAGTACGCACCGGAAAAGAAGAACGGGGAGGACGGGTTGCCTGTTCCGCCGTATGCAGTCTATAACATCGGAAACAACAGCCCCGAAAATCTTCTGGACTTCGTGCAGATCCTTTCGGAAGAACTGATCCGTGCAAAAGTGCTTCCTGCCGATTACGACTTTGAAGCCCATAAAAAGCTTGTTCCGATGCAGCCGGGGGATGTGCCAATAACTTTTGCCGACACATCGGCTCTTGAAGCGGATTTCGGATTCAAGCCGTCAACTTCGCTTCGTGAAGGACTGCGCCGCTTTGCAGAGTGGTATAAGAAATACTATAATATCTAAGTTAACAACGCATTTTCTGTCGCCATAGGAGACACCATAGGGACGCAAAATGCACTGAAACACGCACTGTCTTTTTATATCGGTTGCGAGCTGGAAAAAAGCAGAACAGAAAAACATAGGAGAAATAAATATGCGTATTGCAGTTGCAGGAACCGGCTATGTCGGTCTGTCTATGGCTATTTTACTTTCACAGTACAACGAGGTCAAAGCTGTGGATATTATTCAGGATAAGATTGACCTCATCAATAATAAGAAAAGCCCCATCGTTGATAAAGAGATAGAAGAGTACCTTGCCACAAAAGAACTGAATCTGGTTGCTACTGTTGATGGTGCTTCTGCTTATAAGGAAGCGGAACTTGTCATCATTTCCACCCCAACGAACTATGACCCGAACAAGAACTACTTTGATACCTCATCCGTTGAATCCGTCATTGAACAGGTCATTGCCGTCAATCCTGATGCCGTAATGATTATCAAATCCACCGTTCCTGTCGGCTACACAGAGAGCGTCAGAGAAAAGTTCAAATGTGACAACATCCTCTTCAGCCCGGAATTCCTGAGAGAGGGCAAGGCACTTTACGATAATCTCTACCCGTCGCGTATTATTGTCGGTGTTCCCGTTGGTAATAAACGTCTCGAAAAAGCGGCACACACCTTTGCAGAACTGCTCCAAGAAGGTGCGATCAAAGAGAATATTGAAGTTCGCTTTATGAATCCGACCGAAGCGGAAGCCGTAAAGCTCTTTGCCAATACCTACCTTGCTCTCCGTGTCAGCTTCTTCAATGAGTTGGATACCTATGCCGCTGTGCGTGGACTTGATACTAAGTCGATCATCGAGGGTGTCGGGCTTGACCCCAGAATCGGCAGTCACTATAATAATCCGTCTTTCGGCTACGGCGGCTACTGCCTCCCCAAAGACACGAAACAGCTTCTTGCCAATTACAACGATGTGCCGCAGAATATTATTTCCGCTATCGTTGCGGCAAACGGAACGAGAAAAGACTTCATTGCGGATCAGATTATTGCAAAGCAGCCGAAGATAGTCGGTGTGTACCGTTTGACCATGAAAGCCGGCTCGGATAACTTCCGTCAAAGCTCAATCCAAGGCGTTATGAAGCGTATTAAGGCAAAAGGCATCGAAGTCGTCATCTATGAGCCGACGATGAAAGACGACACCTTCTTCAGCAGCCGTGTCGTCCGTGACCTTGCCGAGTTTAAACAAATTTCCGATGTGATCATTGCGAACAGATATAATGATGATATTGCTGATGTGTTGGACAAGGTATATACCAGAGACTTGTATTTTAGGGATTAAAAGGGATAGAACAATGGATGGACTTGAAAAAATACTAGACAAACTTGGAGTATTTAACATATTAGCAGTATTTGTTCCCGGTTTGGTTATTGGAACGGATGTGTGTTTACTACATCGAATTATTAATGTTGATGCCTTTTTTAAAAGCGGATTAGAATTTGTTATCTTGTCTTTTGTTTTAGGAATAGTCTTTTATGAGATCGGCTATTCGTTCTTCACTTTTTTGATAAGGCAAGATAAAATTCTATGTAATGTTATCGAAAGAAAAGACAAATTGCAAAACTCTTTCCATTTGAAAGTTTGCGATTATGAGTACACAAGGGTAATAGAATACATAAATAAAACTACAGATAGTGCCGAAAACAATAATACTGAAAATAGTACTAAAAAAAGTGTCGAAAATAATACCGCAGATAATTCTGCAGGTAATGCCGAAAATAATACTGGTGAACAAAGTGTCAAAAAGAACGTTACTATTTCTGATGTTAACCGGGAAGACTATCGGGTATACAACTATTGCAAATATAGAGTAAAGGAACATCGAGAAAATAATTCTATAGTTGCCATGAGTAGGACATTATTTGCGTATCTTCCCTTTATTACATTATTAGCGGTTATTCTTGCTATTTGTAATGGTAGTAGCGATACCTGTCAGTTATGGATATTTGCTGGATTTCATTTAGTTTTAGCTATCATTTTTTATATTAGAACAATTCGCAATTATGAATTGATGTACGCAACAGTAATCAAAGAGTTTTATCAATCAATCATTTGAGCTCTCATGGGTGAAGCAATGAAAGTTAAATTTTCGTTTTATTCAATCAAAAATCCAGATTTGCTATATACATATCGGGATATTCCCGATTCTTTCGGCGATGTTGCAAAAGAAAAGGTATATCACGGGAAAGAATACTGCGAATCCGTTATGAGCGATGTAATGGAAGAACGAACGGAATTTTCTGATTTGAAATACATCGGACAGGTTGAACGTATAGCCAATGAAGTCTTTTTAGTTGGCGCTGATCATGTTTACACCATCGGTTTTACGCTTGACACATACGAGAACGGTAAAACATATTTGGAAGTATCAATAGAATCTGATTACTCAGTTGATGCGACCGACGATTTTGAGAAGCAATATGATAGAAATCTTGAGCTTTTGAAAATCTCTTTGAAGAATCGGCTGAAAAAAGATTGGGAACAATGCGTTTGGATATATGATGAGCAATCAGAGTTTCTTTGCTCAAAATTATACCCGGATGTTTTCCGAATTGAAAATGATATTCGTGCGTTCGCTACGAAGGTGTTAAGAAAAAACCTCGGAAACGGATGGATATCTCTTAATGGGTTAGGAAAATATCATAACATTGTAAAGTCAAATGAGGCTGAGTTCAAACAATTTGTTCGAGACTTTGCCGATATAGATTCGGCTGCGTTATCATTGACACTTGAAATGCTTCAAACAATAATTTCAGAAGGAAAAGTATATGATACATCTTTTGCATTGCAAACAGAAGATGTTGATAGAATACTAAAGAAAATCGATGATGGAAATACGAGCGCAGTATATGATCTAATCGAAAAAAAGAGAGTTGTTCAAAAGGATATTTGGAATGACATTTTTGCGATATTGTTTGATCCAAATGATAATTTTCAATCTTTGATGAAGGCGTTTATTAAGGATAGAAATCATATTGCTCATAATAAATTGCTTAATTGGCAGGCGTTTAACATCATCCTCAAGGAATTTAATGATTTGGAATCCTCTTTGCAAAAAGCAACCGAAAAAGCGGAAACACAAGATCCGTCAGAAGAATTGCTTGAAACATGGCAAGCACAAGCTGAACAGGATGCAGAGGAACAGGAGTATGAAAAATATTATTATCGAGATCGACTGGCGGCAGAAACCGGTGTGAAAATCTTAACCGCCGAAAAGATTTTTGAAAAATTCTGCTCCTCCATAGCGGAACTGTATGATAACATATTCGACAGGTATCATTTTGATAATTGTTTTGAAGTCACTGATTATTGCAAACCGTCTCCCACAGAGAAAACAGAAGTATGTTCTGTAATCTGTAATGCCGCAACAGATGAAGAGGTTCAGATCAATGTCGAATTTGAAATTGACGATGAACCGGAAGGACAAAGCATAGCTCATATTGTTTGTATTCACGGCAATGATGTTGTTGCAAAAGCAGACATTTCATATTCCAACGGTTCCGGTCACGAGGGTGAATCGGGTGAAATGGTTGCTGATTACGAGTCGGAATATGATGAAAGCCAACTCAATGATTTGAAATCCGATCTCTATGCTTATATAGAGAATGAATTAAATCCATATATTGCAGAATTGGAAGCACTCTCATATAGATATGGTAAAGACGGCGGTCCCGATATAACCGCTGATTTCGTTTGTGAATTCTGCGGAAAAGACGGTGTTTCTGTTCTGGAGGAATTCTACCCGGTGGGCTACTGTTGTTTCTGCGGAAACGAAAATTCTTATCGTGAGTGTCAGATTTGTGGGAAAATATATGATTATGACAGCGAAGATAAGGACTTTTGTCCAGAATGCAGACCAAGAGATTTAGATGATGAATAAAAGATGCACTCTTGATTGGAGCAATTATGCCTCATTATGCGGATACTTCAGTTTACTCTGAAGAGGAGAATGCTCTTTGGATGACGCTAATTAATAATCAAAATAAAGTGTTTTACACGATGAAGCAATTACCTTTTCAGTATTCAATAAAAGGAAATGAACTTTTTGTTTCTCGCAAGGATAAATCAATTACACGAGCTACGGTAAATCGAGCATACAACAGAGTAAAAGAACTAATGAAGTCTGAAGGTAAAATTTCCGGCCCCAAAAAATTAGGAACATTTGGCGCATCATATTTGCATTCAATATTTCTGGACTTGAATATAATAGAGTGACGAATCGTTGATATACAGGAGAGAAGAAAGATGGCGTACAATTCCATCGTCGGGACATTAATTATTCTACTATCCTCACTAGCAGCAACTCTTCTGGATAGTGCCATTAATGATCGCAAACATTCTAAAAAGCAAAATAATACAGATGATAAGGTCAATGTAGGCATCGAGCTTTTTAGTCACTTGCTAATTTCTTTTGTTATTTATGTAGTTATATCTGTCGCTATAGTTGCCTTTTACGCACTTGTTAGAAGTATTCACGGCATTTCTAGTTTCCTTATAATATTTGAAAACCTTATCGGATATTATATTAAAAAACACGCCATTGAATTTTTCTTTGTTCCAATATTTGCTTATGCGTTAACACAACTGATGCATATTAATAGGCGCAAAAAAATTGCAATTTCTATAGCGATAAGTGTCTTGCTCATTTTTTCACCAATAGTCATTCAATTTGATGCTCCCAACAGATTTCCTATGGAAAGCGAAATCTTGACAGAACTGCGGTCAATCAATATTCCATATGAGGGACGATTGGTCAATATAGCACATTTTAGAGAAAAAACAGATGACGGTTACTGGATTGAAGAACGGTTAGAGCCAGAACCGGATGGCGGAGAGTCGGCGGATGAGTACTTCTTTGAAGAGAATCCCTCAACATTAACTGAATATGTGAATAATTGCGCTTATTATTTTAATAACGAAGATGGTGAAAACGCTGCGTACTGGATAGAAAAAGCATATGAGTTTTATCTAGCAGGCGGTTCCGCTTCGCAAAACGCAATCGGAAGAATGTGGTTTTATAAGGGCTATTATGAAGACTTGGATTATTATTTGAAAGCAGCGGAAACATTTATAAACGATGACGAGTATTATAATGCTGCTTTATCCTATCTTGCTCTATATGAGGAAAATCCGAAATCTGATTATTTGTACCCTATTTTAGAGTGCTACATACAAGCGGTATCCTTCGATGATAGCTCTATACAATCGCAACGCAGATTTAAGGATATAGTTTGCAATGTTGAACTCAATGATATGATGACATATGTCAAGGAAATGCATGATCGTATCCCGGAAGATGTTTTTCTGAGTGCCTTGTTATTGAACGATAATTATGTTAGCGGTAAAAACACATATTCCGACGAAGAACTTGTTAATAATATTCTTGCAAAAGAAAAGTACGCTCATTGTCCTAAGTTGATGATTCTACATGCTCTTTATAATCAAGGAGAATTACCTGCTGAATGCGCAGATATATATGAATTGTATTTGTCCCATGGGGAGTTTTTCGAGCCGGAAGATCAGGTCAACCTTGCATGGATGCTTTATAAAACTGAGGAATATGTCAAAGCGTATCAGATTGCCGTTGGCATGTTTGATAGCACCGGAGAAAAAGAGCACTCGGTGCTCTTGAGGGCAGAGTCCTTTTTACAGAATGAAGTTGCGCTTTCCGAAACCGATAAAGAGACTCTTTACAGGGATGTTTCGGAAATCATTGATGCTGGGACTGCTTCAACAGAAAGCTTACAGCGTTTAAGGTTGGTGCAGTGTATTCTTGCTGGAAAGCTTGGATTAGATCCAAACTTCACAAATCTATCTGAAATATGCACAAGCCTATTTGGTGAGCAAAGCGTTACAGGAATGTATATCGTGGCTTCACTTAACTGCCGTGAAGGAATGTATGATGAAACAATTGCCATGTGTAATAAGATTTTGAATCAAATAGAAGCTCCTAATTATTTTTATAACAGCGTTCTTTTCTTGAAAGCTGACGCATTAATGAATTGTGCAAAGAATTCAAGTAGAGATGAGCGGCAGCCACTATACGAAGAAGCAGAGCATATTTTAAATACCGTCAGAGAAAATATCGGGAATGATTATATCACCTGCTTGCAAAAGTTAAATGAACTCTACAAGGTCATGGACAACCGCGACCAGGAACTTCAAGAAATCGCTGATATTTTGATGCATTTAAAGTAAACTGTGAGCGATGGCTTTCTTGATTGAATTGAAACAAAAATAGCCCGACACACCATTTCGATGCATCGGGCAGAGGATTTTAACATATATCCCAATCGGATTTGATCGGTTTTTCGTTTTTGAGAAACTTCGGATTTACATCCATGATATTGAAATTGTATCCCAACCGGTTCATTTCCGAGAGTTTTATGTTCAGTAGGTTCGGATTGATGTTCATTTCTCCGGCAATCTGATAAACATTGTACTGATAGTCCCGGATGTATTCAATCAGTTGGTCATCGTCAATCAGTAGCTGCGCCGCAAAAGCGTTAGCTTCGTATTCCGTTTCGGAGCGCATATCGAATAATTGGTATTCCTGTAGGCAACCTTCTCTTGCAAGTTTTCGATGGAGAAGATCATGCCCAAGCTCATGAGCAAGAACCATGAGCTGTTGAAACTCATTTAAGTTTGAGTTAAGGATAATAACACGATTTCGCAGAATGTTTGTATATAAGCCAAGCAGATCGCCGAGTTCGTCGCTGTACATGATAACGATTCCGAGCTGCTTTGCAATTTCTTTTGGGTTTCTTGTTCCGAAACGCTTTATTAGCCGTTTGGCCAGTTTATATATTTCATTAGATCTGTTCAATACATTCTACCTCCCATAAAACAGCGTTTCATTCGAGTATAGAATATCATAAGTGATGTCCCATAAAACGGGCATCACTTTTTTTTATTCTTGAATGGGTTATATTTCGCTGCATTGCGGCGTTTGCATTCGTAAAATGCTTCCTGAAGAGCGTTCAGAACGCCTTGTTTTTCGTCCTCATCCAGATCACCGCCTGCAAATAGAGCACCGGCATCGGCAATCAATTTTTCTGCTTGTCTTCTGCCACGGTTTCCGTAATCCTCACGCACAGCGTCAACAAAAACGTCATTTTCGTTGTGCAAGAAATCTGCATCAATACCGAGAGCATTTGCAAGTTGAGAATACACTTTTCTGTCCTTTGGATAAGTGGTTCCGTTTTCGTAGTTAACAATGGTGGTGGCGGCAACGCCGATAATGTCAGCGAGCTGCTTTTGGGTGAGTTTCTTCTCCTTGCGATATTTCCTCAGTTTTTCACCGAATGTCATGAAAATAATCCTCCATTTCAATAATATCAAAATAACTTTGAGAACTTTTTGCAAAACCTCTTGACAAATCAAAATATATTTGATATAATATCTCTGCAATCTCAAAAACAACTTGCGATTACATTCGTAATTATATCACGATGTTTGAGAAATGTCAAGTATATTTGAGGAAATGTCAAAAAATAAATTATACTGTTTGAAAAAGGATGAAAAGAGTGAAAGATGAGATTACAAAGGAACGGCTGCCGAAAGTTTACACGCCGATCCAACACATCCCCATCGCGGAGGTGTTCCGAGTAGATGGGATTATTTACCTTCGATTTAAGAAATCAAAGGAGAATATCCAAGAGTCCGTTCCGCTGGATTCTTTATTAGTGGCAGTTTCAAACATGGCCCAAGAATACGATTATTATTGCGAATACTGAGCCTTCATAGGATGTAGGAGTTCCAAGCGAGAACTTCACATCGAGGGCTCACAACTGAATAAGCTCAATGCGAGCCGAACCAAGTGAGTTTTGCCGGGAGAGCGCCTGATACCATTATCAGGCCCTTTCCCGGCATTTTTTGTTTTTTAGCGGAAATCAGATTCGCTATATTATTTGACAGCAACGGCCGGCTGTAAACGGTCGAAAAAATAAATATCAAATGCCTGAATGCATGCGGGCGAAGGATATTTCACATTGGAGTTTTCAGATGATGACGATCTGAAAA
>R27__coassemble_852_pt1 | contig 16298 bp, 15 predicted proteins | sample R27__metabat2_high_PE_005 | metagenome-assembled genome bin R27 | reverse complement strand
CCCTCTCGCGCTCTCCCCATTGAGCCACGATACATTTAGAGCTTTACCCCTCCCTCTCAAGCTCACCCCATGCAAATCTATAGAAAAAAACGGTTCTCCTCAGGGAGAACCGTTTCTCAGTTTTTCTAACAGATCATAAGTGGCACAGAGCTCACCGTTAATACCGCTGCCCATTTCTATATGTGGCTTGTGTCTGCCGTGCCAGTCGCTGCCGCCTGTTATGCAAAAGCCGTACTGCGCCGCCATGGCTTCGTATGCCGCGACTTCCTCGGGGGAGTATCCCGAGTATCTGCACTCTACGCCCGAAACTCCTGCCGCCTTTGCGCGGGTAAAGAGCTCGTTTAGTCCCCCTTCATCCATCCTGTACTGGCGCGGATGGGCTATGACTGCCTTGCCGCCTGCGCAGCGGATTTTTTCAACAGCTTCTTCAAGGGTGAGGAAGCTGCGGCGAATATAATACTTCCTACCTGGGTCTATAAATCTCGTGAAGGCATCCTGCACGTTCTCTGCAAGGCCCGCCTTAACGAGGCACAGGGCGAAATGGGGTCTGCCAATGATTGAGTCGGGATGCTCCTCGTGGAGCCTGTCCAAATCAATGTCAATGCCGTCCTTCACCATAAGCGCAGCCATTTTCCTGTTGCGCTCGTTTCTGTCCTCGACTATCCAGTCCAGAGTCTTTTTCAGTTCGGCATTGTCGGGGTCAACATCGTAGCCCAGCATATGCACTTCCCTGCCGTACCAGCCGCAGCCGAGCTCAAGTCCCGACACGACCTCGACATCTGTTCTTTCGCCCTCTTTCTGAGCTCGCTTAACACCGTTGGTTGTGTCGTGGTCGGTTATTGCAATGGCGCAGATGCCATGCTCCTTTGCGTATCTGACTGCGCCCTCGGGAGTTTCCGAGCCGTCGGAAATGTTGGTGTGAACATGAAGATCAATTCTCCTCATCTTATCACTTCCATCATTTTCTCTGCCTCGGCATATATCTTTTCGGCATCCTCGCCGATATGGAATTCTCCGTTTTCGTAAAGCACCTTTCCGTTTACCATTGTAAGGCGCACGTTTTCCTTAGAACCTGCGTAGACAATATTCTTGCTGATGTTGTTTATGGGGCGCATATTAGGACGGCTCAAGTTTATAACAATAAGGTCTGCCTTCTTGCCCTCCGCAATACAGTCGCAGTCATTAAGGTCCATGGCTCTCGCGCCGCCGACACACGCCATTTCAAGAACCTTGTCCGCATCGCAGGCGGAAGCGTCATTCTGAGCATATTTCTGCAGAGCAGTTACCAGATACATCTCTCTGAACATATCCAGAGCGTTGTTTGAGCCTGCGCCGTCGGTGCCGATTGCCATGTTGATGCCCTCATCGAGGAAACGGCACACAGGTGCAATACCGCTTGCCAGCTTAAGGTTTGATGCTGGATTTAATACCGCCCACAGCTTGCGGCGCTTGAAGATTTCAATATCCTCGTCGCTCATCCACACGCAGTGGAAGCCGCCGCCGCCGTAGTCGTACATACCCAGCTTCTCCATAAGCACAGCGGGTGTTACGCCATAGCGCTCAACGCAGCCCTCCACCTCGGATTTTGTTTCAGCAAGGTGGACAAACATGGGCGCCTTATATTTCTGAATAAGGCCTGCGATATACTCCATGCGTTCCATGCTCGTTGTGTACTCGGCATGGAAGCCCAGCTGATAGGAAATCAGCTCATGGCATTTATTGTACTTAATATACTCGCGCTCAATATTGGTGATGTCCCTGTCGAAGTTATTCATCGAGCTGCAGATGACTGTGCGGTAGCCGCAGTCGATATTTGCCTTGACGTAGGCATCGTTGTGCATATACATGTCGAAGGAGCTTGTTATGCCGCTTGTGAGGTATTCCATAATGGCAAGCTTCGTCATAACATAGAGCATATCGGGGCTGAGCTTTGCCTCATTGGGCCACACCTTTTCGGACAGCCATCTGTCTAAAGGCATATCGTCGGCAAGGGAGCGCAGGAAGGTCATAGCGGAATGGGTGTGGGCGTTTTTAAATCCGGGCATGAGCAGGTCACCCTTGAGATCAATTTCTCTCTCAAAGGTCGGTGCATCTTCCCTTTTCTTTCCCACATAGCAGATATTTCCACCGTCTACCCAGACTTCGTCATCGGTAATTTCAGCGCCGTTTACGAAGCTCAATACTTTTCCGTTATAAAACCTTATCATTCGTATCTTCCTTATTATTCCCAGAAGTTTTTACCGCCCAGCTTATTTACGAGCTTCTGTCTTAAATCAAGCATTGCCGTGTAACTGGGCATGATGTAAATTCTGTCATCTTTATCTTCAAGCTCTGCAATAAGCCTGTCGTAATCGTTTTCCGCGCGGCACTCAAGTCCCGCTTTCTTAATCCGTGCAGCAAGAAGCTTTTCGATCTCGCCGCCGACAATGATTTCTCTTATGCTTTTGTCCTCCGCAAGAAGCTCGAAGTTTGCGTCCTCGAGCCAGCCGGGGTCTCTGCCGTCGGCCGCACGGTTATTCATAGTGAAAACGAGGGTCTTTCCGCCGTTTTGTTCGGCGATATACTCAAGGGTCTGGTTCACTGCCGCAGTGTTCTTTATAAGAAGCATCTGCGCGCCCTTTTTGCCCAGATCAAAGCGCTCCATTCTGCCGAAGCCGCAGTCAAAGTCCTTGACCGCATCAAAAGCATAGCCGGTTTCAAGTCCTGCCGCTGCCATCGCGGCGATGGTGCCCGCCGCATTGTACATATTGTAAACGCCGGGAAGCTTTACCTCGCAGACCTTCATTTCGCCGTTTACGCTCAGCTTGCAGGTGTTAGCACCGAGAAGCTCTTTGATTGCAACGTCCGCATCATGGCGGTGCGCGCCGCACTTGGAGCAGGCAAATCCGCCGAGATTTGAGTAAGTTGCATATGAATAGTTCATCCTGCCGCCGCAGACAGGGCATTCGAGGCTTTCGGTCTCGTCGATTTTTTTAGCCTTTGCGCAATCCATGCCGAAGAAGACCTTTTTGTTATCTATCATATCCGCGACGGAGGATGTCAGCGGGCAGTCGGCATTTATGCAGGCGACAGTATCGGGGCTGTTTTTCAGTGCCTCGGCAATCATGTCGCGGGGAGCGAGAACGCCGCCGTAGCGGTCGGTCTGGTCGCGGAAGAGATTAGTAAGGATAACCGCTTTCGGCTTTATTGCGGGAAACACCTTAGGTGTGGTTGCCTCGTCACATTCGATAACAGCCCAATCACATCCGGGCTTGCCGAAAACATTGGCGTTCATTATAAATTCCGTCGTAATACCTGCGATAAGGTTTGCGCCGGAACGATTTGCAAAAACCTTCTTTCCTGCGTTCCGAAGTGACTTTTCGAGCATTCGTGCGGATGTTGTCTTGCCGTTTGTTCCTGTCAACGCGATTACGTTGACGTTCTTTGAAAGGCGCTCCAGAATGTCGGGGCAGATTTTAAGTGCGAGCACACCGGGAAGGGATGTGCCTCCTCTCTTAAGTAGCCTTAAAATGCCATGCGTGGCCTTACAGACCACGCATGAAAGGAAGGTTAAAAACATAAATCTTCTCCTGTTATTCAACTGTTACACTCTTCGCCAGATTTCTGGGTTTATCGATATCACAGCCACGCAGAAGCGCAACATAGTATGCAAACAACTGGAGGGGTACAACGCCCAAGGAGGGCTGGAATATTGTGTGAGAGTCGGGAACGGTCATAACATTTTCAACCGTCTTTTTCATCTCCGCCTCATGGCTCTCGGTGGTGAGCGCGAGAACATCTGCGCCGCGTGCCTGAACCTCGACCACATTGCTCATGGCCTTGTCGAACAGCGGAGTGTATGTGCCGAGCGCGACGACCAGAGTTCCCTCTTCGATAAGGGAGATCGTGCCGTGCTTCAGCTCGCCTGATGCGTATGCCTCGGAGTGGATGTAGGAAATCTCCTTGAGCTTGAGGGAGCCCTCAAGGCCCATAGCATAGTCAAGATTGCGGCCGATGAAGAACACGGAATTGTGGTTAAAGTAGTTTGATGCAAAGTGCTTGATATCATCAACATTTTCAAGCATGGTTTCCATCTTGCCGGGAAGACGGAGAAGCTCATCAATAATTGCGCTGTATTCCTTTTCGTCAACTGTGCCCAGAATATCAGCAAAGTAAAGACCGAGCATATTCAGCAGCACGAGCTGGGTCGAGTAAGCCTTGGTGGTTGCGACTGCGATCTCGGGGCCTGCCCATGTGTACACAACATCGTCGGATTCTCTTGCGATGGAGGAGCCGACAACATTGACGATGGACAGAATGTGTGCACCGAGGCTCTTTGCTTCGCGCAGCGCCGCCATTGTGTCCAGAGTTTCGCCGGACTGGCTTATTACGATAACCAGACAGCTTTCGTCAACCAGAGGCTCGGAATATCTGAACTCGGATGCAAGGCAGACCTCAACGGACTTTCTTGTCAGGCGCTCGATATTGTACTTGCCTACCATACCAACATGATATGAAGATCCGCAGGCAACTATGTATATCTTTGAGATATTCTTGATATAGTTTTCGTCTATGGTGAGATCCTCGAAAACGATACGGTTATCGTGGATTCTTGTAAATGCGGTTTTGCGGATTGCCTCGGGCTGCTCCATAATCTCCTTGAGCATGAAGTGGGAATAGCCGCCCTTTTCCGCTGCGGAAACATCCCAATCGATGATGCTGTGCTCTTTCTCAATGGGCTGACCCATGGCATTGTAAACCTGAATGCCCTCGCGGCTGATAACGGCAACCTCGCCGTCCTCCATATATGCAACCTCGCGGGTATGCTTGATGATTGCGGTAACATCGGATGCTATGAAGTTGCAGCCTTCGCCGAAGCCGAGAAGCAGAGGTGCGTCCTTTCTTGCGGCAATTATGCGGTCGGGGTCATCCTTGCAGATGATGCCCAGAGCATAAGCGCCCTCAACGCGGTGGATTACCTTGAAGACCGCTTCAAATGCGTCACCGCATTCGTTGTAGTAATAGGCCATGAGCTGGCATACGACCTCGGTATCGGTTTCGGACTTGAATTCGTAGCCCTTGGCCATAAGGAAGTCGCGAATTTCAACATAGTTTTCGATTATACCGTTGTGAACAACGGCAATTTTCTCATCGCCGCTGAGGTGGGGATGTGCGTTAACATCGTTAGGCTCGCCGTGGGTTGCCCAGCGGGTATGGCCTATACCGAGCATACCCTCAATGTTCTTTCCGCCATTGACGATATCGCTCAGAACCTGAAGCCTTCCCTTGGACTTTTTGACCTGAAGCTCGTGTGCATTTGACACAACTGCAATACCGGCGGAGTCATAGCCGCGGTACTCGAGTCTCTGAAGTCCGTCGAGCAGTATGGGAGCTGCCTGTTCGGAACCAACATATCCTACTATTCCACACATAATTATTAATTCCTTTCGGATTATTTAGTTTTAGTTATAGTCTGATTAATTATATCATTTCGGCCCCTCGATTGCAATAAAAAAGACGCAGCCACATGGCTGCGTCTTGCGCTTTAAAATCAGATAAGGTTCAGGGTCAGAGTAAGCAGAACGAAAACGAGCGCGAACCACTTGGTTGCCTTTGCAAGCTTTGCGTCCAGGCTCTTTGCCTTGCCCTTGGAGAGGAAGGTCTCTGCGCCGCCGGCGATGGCACCGGAAAGTCCTGCGCTCTTGCCGCTCTGCATAAGAACGACAACGGTAACTGCCAGACCGGAGACAAGCTGAATGATAGTCAGTAAGAGTTTGATAGTGCTCATTTATATTCAATCCTTTCGACATATACACGATTAGCCCTATTACTATACCATAGCTTTTTTGGTATTACAAGGATTATTTTTTGTTTTTCAACGCTTTTTTACCACACCTGCCAGCGATGAACAAAGGCGCAGAGGTAAAGCAAAAGCAAAACCGTGCTTATCGAACATGAATAAATGAATTTTTTTCTGCTGTCGGTGAGATAAGCAAGGGCTATATAAAGCACAAACATAGCGCCTAAATAGCGTGGTGCGCTCAGGAGCCATGTTGCCCCGATTGCCACTGCAAAGTACGCGATGAAAAACGCGGTATAAGACGGGCGCAGCTTTTTCGCCGATGCGCAAACTATTCCGAGGCTCAGAAACGCCGCGAGAATATTGGGAAGCCATAGGCCCAGCGCATTGTGCCACTCCCCCGTCGCACTTTCAATGAGCAGGTCAGCCTGATACGCGGCGGTATTGAAAAACAGCCCTATGTGCTGCCCCCAGTGCTCGCTCTGATACTCCATGAACTTGAAGGCATCGCCCGAGACCTGCAGGTTTATGAGGCAGTATGCCGCAAAGCCGAGGGGGATTATACACAGGCAGAAATAGTCTTTGCGCTTCGCTCTTGTTGAAATCAGCTCAAACAGAACGGGAACAATCAGCACAACTCCAAGTGAACGGGTGAACGATGCAAGCGCTCCAAAAATGCAGGCAGGCAGAATCTTCCCGCGTCGGGTCAGATAAATGCACGCAAGGCAGAGAAGCAGAAAAAGGCTCTCGCTCATGGGTGCAGCGAAGAAAAATGCCGCCGGTGAAACGCACAGAAGTGCAAGTGCTCTTATGGCGGTCTCATGGGATACATCAAGGCGCAGGAGCTTATAGAAAACGCATCCCGCTCCCGCAAAGCACAGGGCGGACACCAAAAGCCCAGAAACAAGATAATTGCCAACAAGCGCGTTGACCGCCCTTACCGCTATGGGGTAACCGGGCAGAAACACGAGCTGAACGAGCCTGTCCATATCCCCTGCCGACAGATACCAGTCGCGGGCAATGTCTAGATAGTGTCTGCTGTCTGTGCAGGTCCAGAAATTCAGATACTGTGCAAAGCTTTCCTCGTATCCGAACAAACACCGAAGCAAAAAGGCAAGCAGGATAATAAGGCAGTCCCATACAATAAGGGAAACGAATATCTTTGCGCACATACCCTTTTCCCCTTCGGGTTTCGGGCAGCTTTCTTCACCGTCGCGCCACGACTGCACCCAGACAGGCACAAAGCGCAGGCAGAGAATTGCAAACATCACCGCAGAAAGAAGCGCCGCCGCTTTTCCCACAAGGCTTGCCGTGCTGTTAATAAGCCATCCGACAAACAATGCGGTCAGTAGTATGAGCCCCAGAGCGGATATTATCCGTTCCGGGGTTTTTAAGCTTTTATTATTCATCAATCAACTTCGTCCGTGAATATGCTGCCGCCGACCACGCTTACATAGTATTCGGTAGTTTCACCCTCGGCGTTTGTAAACTTCATAAAGGTGTTGCCCTCGCCCTCAGCGTGGATGACGGCGCGATTGTCCTTAATTTCAACTGTGGCTACGGACTCATCGTCAACACTGCAGTTCCACTCCCCGTCGCCGAGGACAAGTTCCTGAGTGCTTATGGGTTTGAGTATAATCGCTCCGGCGATAAGCACAGCCAGAATCACCGCAAGCGCAGCAAGGCGGTGATTTTTCTCGTCCAGAAGCACAAAAACGAGAAAAACTGCCAGAGCAAGGCAGAAAATGCAGCTCAGCAGATGATGCGGAAAGCTTGCCATTACGGTGTAGAAATACACAACCGTGGCATAAGCAAGATAGCCCGTTGCGACGGAAAGCGCCGCAACACTGAGCCAGTTTTTCTTCTTGAGCAAAAACGCGATTGCCGCTCCGGGCAGCGTGAGCAGGGTCAGGATAAACCAGTGGCGGTAATAGCCGAAAAGCCCCCAACCCACAGGATTAAACGGTACTTCTATAAGATAGATAAGCGGCTGGCTTACAAGGAAGAACACAAAGGTCTTAAGGGATGCCTCCCACCACTTATCGCAGTTTACGATTATGAATATAGCAAATAAAATCCAGCATTCAAGGGTAATTGCGATATCCTGAAAGGATGTATCTTTAAGAAATGGAATAAGATTTACGACTGCGGTATACACCGCCGTCGCAAGTGCGAAGACTATCACTCTCGGCCATGTCATATCAAACTCGCCGAAATTCTTCTTAATTATTTTCACTGCGCTCTCCTCACCTGTTTTTCAGACAGTCAGCGGTTTTAGCCGCTGACTGCCCTATCCGTGTTAAAATCAGAAAATCTGTCCCGGAAGCTTTAGTTTTTCCTTAGCGGGAAATGCTTTGTCAAAGTTCTCCGCCTCGGCTTCATCCACAAAATAGCCCTGCGGCGTGGAGTATTCACCCGTAACGCCATCAAGGTAGCCGGGGATAAGCTCGCGGCAAAGGAAGAACGATGCGTCCTCGCCCTCGGGCAGTCCGTGATAACGGATGCCAAAGGCTGACGCAAAGTCAAATCCGCTTTTGCCGTAGAAGTCTATGTTGCCCTCAAAGCACAGCGCACCTGCGCCGTATTCCGCCGCCTTCTCAAGAGAGAAATCCAGCAGCGCCTTGCCGTAGCCCTGACGCTTAAGGTCGTTTCTGACGCAGATCGGGCCCATTGTCATAATGGGAATCTTTCTGCCGTCATCGGCATTTATCACGGTTTTCACGAAAATATTCTGCCCGATAATCTTCCCGTCCTTTTCCATAACGAAATCCAGCTCGGGAACAAAATCGGGGTCATCCCGCAGGCAATGGAGCACATAGTGTTCAAGGCATCCGGGTCGGTAGACATTCCAGAATGAGTCTCTGACAAGCTTTTCAACTTCGCGGTATTCTTCTTTTCTTTCCAAACGGAAGCAAAGGTCATTTTTATTCATTATTTTTCCTCCTGATGATTGTTGACCTCAATTCTGGGAGGCTGACTGTTAACGCAACCTCCCGGTTACGCAACAATGTCCGTTGTGTTGTACTTTTTCAAAAAGCACTCTCCTAAAAAATAAATATTTATAATCAGGGCCTGAGCCCGGATCATCTTACACAGGCGTTCCTACTTCAATAAGGTTTCCGTCGGGATCGTAGAAACGCACGACTGTCTGTCCCCACGAATGGGTCATAAGGCGGTTTACGTACTCTACCTCGGGGTAATACGCCTCCAGCTTTTCAACAAAGCCATCAATATCCCGCTCTTCAAAATAAAGCTCGCAGGCATTGTTTTCGGGAATAACGTCCCTGCCGGTAAACTTTTTCCAGATTGCTTCATCCTGCAGGGCGATACCATCGGATAATATCATATTGCCGTCGTTATCCTGAAGCAGCTCAAGTCCGAACAAATCCTCATAGAACTTTCTTGCTCGCTCAATATCCTTTACGACAATAAGTGTACTCTTAAACTTCATTGTTTATTTGTCGAATTTGGCAACGAGCTCTTCAAAGCTTGCTCCTGCCTCGATTGCGCCCAGTTCGACGGAAAGCTCGGTGAGCTCTTTTTCAAGAGCAGGGCTGAAGCTCATGCCCTTTTCCTTGTTTTCCTTGAACTTCTTATATTCGAGCTCGCCGGGCATGAGAATCTCCTCAACACCCTCAGCCTTGCGGCTGTCCTTCATCATGCGGATATATCTGTCCGCGTTTTTCTTAAACTCGTCGATGGGCATAAACTTTGACGGATCGATAAGGATGATGAAGAAGCCGGTGTTCTCGGGCTCGAGCTTTGAGAACAGACCGATATCGGAGCCGTAGCATGCGCCGCTGAGCATAGTGCTGAGCATATCGACCATAACCGCAAGTCCATAGCCCTTATGGCCTGCGATGGGTGACAGAGAGAATGCTTCAGCGGGATTTGTTGTGGGATTGCCGTTATAATCCTTTGCCCATTCCTTGGGGATTTCCTTGCCTTCACGCTCAAAGGCCTGAATCTTGCCCATGGCAACGCAGGTAGTGGAAATATCAAGAGCGAGGGGATATTCCTCCGCTGTGGGGACCGCAAACACAATGGGGTTTGTTCCTATGAGTCTGTCCGCACCGCCGAAGGGGGATGTGAAAGCATATGTATTGCAGCCCACTATTGCGACCATGTTATCCTCTGCTGCACGCCAGCCGTAATATGAGCCGCAGCCGATGTTGGCATTATGCTTGCCGGTTGCAAATGAAATGCCGAACTTCTTTGCCTTTTCAAGGGCTTCATCGTATGCGCGGTTGAGGGTAACGATACCGGAGCCGTTGTCGCCGTCGAACACAAGAACGGCCTCGTCATCAAGGATTTTCTTAAACTCAGCCTTGTTGTTGAGTGCACCCACCTTTATCTGGCGCATGTATCTTGTGAGTCTGGAAAGGCCGTGGGAGTACACACCCGTAAAGTCGGAATGGGTTATAACCTTTCCGATGGTGTCCGATTCCTCCTCAGTAAAGCCTGCGGCGGTGAGTATTCCTTTTACAAGATTTCTTTCCTGGTCATAACTAAGATTCATTTTTATTTATCTCCTATAAAAAATACCGTTTATTAATATGTTTTTTATTCTTCAGTCAATCAGATATTAGAGTAATATATGCCTGTCAGCAGCTGTACGGCTAAGGACACCGCAGTAATTGCTGTCCAGCACGCAAAGCCCATGAGAATGGGCTTGCCGCCCTTTTTAATCAGGGTAACGATATTCGTGTTAAGGCCGATTGCGCACATTGCCATGGCTATGAAGAATTTTGCGAGCCACTTCATGCACTTTACAAAAGTGCCCATATAGAATACGGAAAACGCGCTTTCATTCATAGAGCCGACAATTGTGGTGATTATTGCAGCCGCGATAAAGTAAAGAATGAAGAAGGGGAAAACACTCTTAATTGAATATCCGCTGCCGCTTTCGGCGCCTTCGCCGCTTTTCTTTGCTTTATATGTTCTGTAAAGAGCAAGTGCAAGAGTAATCGGGATAATCGCCAGCGTTCTTGTGAGCTTGACGGTAACCGCCGCCGAGAGAATGCCCTCGACTCCGTAAATGCTTTCGGCAGTAGATGCGCAGGCGGTGACGGAAGAGGTATCGTTTACGGCAGTACCCGCGAAAATTGCGAAGCCCTCGCTTCCAAGGCCGAGAGCATGTCCCAATGTCGGGAACACCAGAGCCGCAATGACATTAAACAGAAAAATTACGGAAATGGACTGTGCGACCTCGCTGTCGTCTGCGTCAATGACGGGTGCTGTCGCGGCAATTGCAGAGCCGCCGCAGATGGATGAGCCTACGCCGATAAGGCAGGAAACCTTTCCGTCCATTTTCAGCAGCTTCATCATCAGGTATGCCACGATAAGGGATGTTGAAATCGTCGAAACGATTACCGGCAGGCTCTTTGAGCCGACCGCAAAAATCGTGCCCAGATTCAGCGAGAAGCCGAGAATAATGACTGCCCACTGAAGAATTTTTTTAGATGTAAACTTTATGCCGTCCTTAAATTCGTTCTTTACGGCAAAGCTCGGAACTATAAGAGTTATAAGCATTCCAAGCAAAATTGCGAATACCGGTGCTCCTATGAGCTCGAGCGAAAAGCCGCCGATATGTAGGCCGGAAAGCAGCGTGGCTATTGCCGCAATCACTATACATGCGGCAATTCCATAGCCGTTTTTCTTAAAAAAGCCCATGTTTTATTCCACCTCTGAGTTTAAAAAGATGCTTCATATACTAACACTTTGCAAATTCAAAGTAAATACCGCGTATTTTATATATCCTCGGAAACAACAAGCTTCAGCACGTCATTGCGGGCATAATGGCCGCACACGTCATGCTCCATCTTGCTGGAGGGCACCTTCTGCATATCAAGCTTTGCATATATAATGCCTTCCTCGTCCCATATACAGTCGCTCACAAGATGTCCGTAAGGGTCTATTACGCAGCTTCCGCCCTTGCATACCATATCGGGCAGTTTTTCAATCTTCTCATACTCGTTCAGTGACTTAGGGTAGGACTCTTTGCGAATGAGCATATCGCAGTTTATGAAATAGCAGTGGCCCTCTATTGCGATATGACGGATGGTGTCCTGCCATTCGGGGTTATCGTTTGTGTTGGGAGAAATGTATATTGAAATGCCCTTTTCATAAAGTGCAACTCTTGCCAGAGGCATATAGCTTTCCCAGCAGATAAGATTTCCCATGGGGCCCCACGGAGTCTGCATTACGGGGAAATAGTCCTTGTTTGCGTCTCCCCAAACAACTCTTTCACTTCCCGTGGGCTTAAGCTTTCTGTGGTTGAGGGCTGTTCCGTCAGGCGATATCATCATGTTTGAATTGTAAAGAGTTCCGTTTACCGCATCTCTTTCGGAATATCCCATGCTCAGATAAACATTGTTATCCTTTGCCGCCTTGATAAGGGTCTGCATTTCCTCGCCGTCTGCCAGAATGGAGTTATCGTGGTACTGCTTCCAGTCCTCTCTGCCCTTCTGCGAACGGCAGCCCGTTGCAAAACCGAAGTTCATTCCAAAGGGGTAACCGGGAATAAACAGCTCTGGAAAAACAATAAGCTCTGCTCCGTTTGCCGCACATTCTTCGATCAGGCTCATGGCCTTTTTCATACATGCGTCTTTATCGAACATAACAGGTTCTGCCTGAACAACGGCTATCTTGCATTCATTGCTCAAATTCTTCATTATCTCCGTCCTCCGTGAGTCTTATCTATCTGAATTATCTGTGATTTTATATATATGTTTCCGTTCTTCTGAGATTTGTATACGGTTTGCTGTTTCTTATTCTTGCAGAATCGGCAAGCTCAATCTCAGCGTAAACGATTTGCTCTGTATCATCCGCTTTGCAGACTAAGTTTCCGAGGGCATCCGTCAGCAGGGATTCTCCTGCAAAATCCATTGCATCCTCACGGCCTACTCTGTTGCACATGGCAACTGCCACGCTGTTCTGGAAAGCCTGCACTCTGATTTCCCACTCGAACATTTCAAGGGGCTCGCTCTTTGTGTTTACCGTGGGAACGAGTATCAGGTCAGCGCCCATAAGGCTCTCTGTGCGAATGCTCTCGGGATAGTGTCTGTCAAAGCAGACCACGATTCCGATTTTACCAAGCTCTGTATCAAACACCTGAAAGCCCGTATCGGCGGGTGTGTAATAATCCTGCTCGTAAAACTGCTCAGCCTGAGCAATATGAACCATTTTCTGAATTCCGATGATGCCGCCGTCTCTTCCGATGAGAAAGCTGGCATCATAGAATTTGCCATTCTCTTTAAGGTAGATATTAGGTACTGCCAGAATCTTATTATCGCGGCAGGCCTTCTGAAACGCCTTCACTATATCCGAATCCTGCTCGACTCCGTAAGCGCTTACGCATTTACCCTCATACTGGGGAAAGAACTCCGTAAGTTGCACCTCAGGGAACAGAACAAGGTCAGCGCCCTGCTCTGCTGCGAGCTCTATAGCGTTTATGCTTTTCTTTAAGTTTTTCTCTATTGAGCCTGCATTGCTCATCTGAACCATTGCTAATTTCATATCTATCCCACTCCTCACTCATTTATTTCTTTATTCCTTATTCTCAAGGCACATCATGACAACACGATTTGCACTGCGGCTCTGCCGTCAGGCAGGAAGGCTTGTACTATTGTCTTATCATCCTTGACTTTCTTCTTGAAAACAAGTCTGTCACCCTCAAAGCACTGGGCTCGGTAACAGATTTCGATATCTGATATGCAGCTTTGTTCGCGCTGCTCAACACTAAACAGGCCTGAAAACGCTCTCAGATACGCTATATTATTCATGTGTCTGCCGATATCAATATCCACAGACCTTACGACATATTCTCCGACAACATCGTCAAAGGCTTCATTATAAAATCGTTCAAAGGCTTCGGGCAAGGCCTTCGCCTCATTTATCTCAAGCTCTGACGGATAAATATTATCTCCCTTTTGGAGCTGTCCTGTTTTCATATTCATAACAGCCCACTCGGTTTTGGCGGTCACAACAGGCTCGCCGTTTTTTGAAAGCATGTAATCTCTTACACAGCGAAGTCCTCTCGGCTTTTCCGGCCATGTTTCGAGCGTAAGCACATCGCCCATAGCGGGTCTTGACTCAAAATGCACCTTTGTCTTGACCGTCAGCCAGAACAGATCCTGCTTTGACAGCTCTTTTATGCCTATATTGAGCATATCGGCGTGTTCGGTTGCGATGTCCATGAACACGGCAAGCGTATCCGCTGCCGACAGCCTTCCCGAAAAGTCGCACATAGACGACGTAATTAATATTTCCTTTTTGTATGTTGATACCAAGCTCATTTTTATTCTTCCTTTTCAAAGCTTCGCTCCGCATACTCACGTAGGCGGCAATGAATCTTTTACGTGATCTACAATTTCTTTAATATGCTTGTATGCCTGAGGATTTCTGGTTTTCAGATTGTCTATATGCGCTTCATAGCGGCTCTTTATCTTCTCGTATATTTCCGGATTGATCTCATCCAGCTTCTTCTCTATGACCGCTCTTCTTGCTTCGGCTCTGGTAATCAGCCTCTCGATATCAAGCTCCGAAATTCGGCCTTCCTTGAGGAGATTATCATAGTGCATTTCCAGATGATCAAGGAATACTTCCTCATCCAGAGGACTCATAGTGTGCCAATGTCCGAACTTATCCTGCTTCGATACATTCTCGTCTGCGTCGTTTTCTTCTGAAATAACAACCGCCTCTTCTTTTGCGATTTCTTCTATCATGTTCGCGGCAGACTCTCCAAAAAGCCATTCGAATTCTGTCATTTGCACTTCATCCATATCGATATATTCCGCCAAGTCGGAGTCGTTTTCGCCGTTGCCCTCTTCCAAATCGTAGGGCTTTATAAAGCCCGCATCAGCCATTGCGAGTGTGATTGTTCTTCTCACGCATCCATGCTTCAGCAAATCTTCTGCGCCCAGCTTTCTGAGTTCGTCATTAAGAGAGCCGTCATGTTCCGCAATATAAAACTGTATGCCCTTTTTTCGGAAATTGGCATTCATCGCAAGCAGTCTTTCAGCCGCTGTAATATCAACGCTTCCGATGCCTCGGGCATCGACAACTACTACTTGGGTATCATCCTTTATGGAGTTTTCTATGTCAGACTGAAATCTGTCTATGTTTGCGAAAAACAGGTTTCCGCTGAATCTGTATATTACCGCGCCTTTGATGGGCTGTGCTTTCTTGTTTCTGTCAAGCACAAAGAAGTTTTTCTGTCCGGGAATACAGCCTTCAAAGGTTGCCGCCGGTGCAACGGAGGAAATCGCAACATCAAAAAACGACAGCACAACGCCGATTATAACGCCGTTAACCGTACCGAATATGAGCACGCCGACAAAAGCGATCATGAATACGAACCATTCGTTTTTACTGGTCTTCCAGAGCTTTCTGAACATAGAGAAGTCCAGAATTCCCCAAAGTGCCGTCAGGACGATGCCTGTAAGCACAGGAACCGGAAGATATTTAAGCAGCGGTGTGCCGAACAGCAGTATGGCAAGCATACTTACGAATGCCGACACGGACATAATCTGTGAATGTCCCTTGAAGGATGCCGCAATAGCGCTTCTTGAAACACTTCCGTTGATTGGGCAGCACCCTGTTGCGGCGCTTGCCAGATTCATTGCGCCATAGGCAAGCAGCTCTCTGCCGTTATCGAGCTTGTAGTCGTTTTTCATGGCATAGCTGCCCGACGCCAACAGGGTCTGCGCCATGATTACGGTTGCAATACTGAGAGATTCCATAACAAGTGCTCTGCCGCATGTCCCAACGTATGAGAAGTCAGGAAATACGAATTTCGGGAGTCCGGATGCAACCTCCGGCAGCATCTTCACTCCGAAGCGCTCAAGATGCAGGATTGCCTGAAGCGCAGCTCCCACAAACATCATAACAATTGTCATAGGTATCTTAGGCAGCTTTTTCTTGAACAGGAGAATCAGCGCAAAAGTGCCGAAGCCCAAGATTGCCGAAACAAGATTGAACGAAGGCAGCTCGTCCTTAATATGTATAAGCAGCGCATACAGTTCGCCTGTACCCGCTGAGCCGCCAAAGAGCTTCGGTATCTGCATAAAAATAATCGTGAGGCCAACTCCCGAAATGAAGCCGCCCATTACCGGCGTGGAAATATATTTAACGACTCGTCCGGCCTTCATGAAATAGAAAATCAAAAACCAGACCGCAGTAAACAGCGATACAAGCGGGACGAGCGCCATTGCCGCATCGGACTCTGCTGCAATTCCGAATTGCGCCAGCAGACTCCCAACCATAACAGCCGGCATAGCATCAACGCCGACTATGAACTGGGGCGAAGACGAGATCAGGCCAAATACCAGAATCGGAAGCAGCGAGCCGTACAGGCCGTATACCGCCGGAAGTCCTGCTATCTGTGAATATCCCATTGCAATGGGGATGGAAACGAGCGCAACAATAAGCCCTGCAACTATATCCCTCGCAGGGTGAATCGCCGGTTGTTTCGTTTTTATCTGTTGCACAAGTGTCATATCTTTTTCTCCAGATTTAA
>R27__coassemble_656_pt1 | contig 20118 bp, 15 predicted proteins | sample R27__metabat2_high_PE_005 | metagenome-assembled genome bin R27 | reverse complement strand
GGCGGTGTTTTTTTTATTGTTATTATTTGAGTTCCTGAACTATTGCTCCGGCAACTACGTTCTTAACAAAACGCATTACCATTGTTGCGACCTGTGCGCGGGTTGCGCCGGACTGGGGGCTCAGTGTTGTTGCTGAGGTGCCGTTTATAATGCCGCTTCCGACTGCCCAGCAGATTGCCTCGTCAGCGTAATCGTTGATGAGATTTGCATCGGAGTAGTTACTTATATTGGCATACTTGGATGTGTTGTAGCCCATGTAGTTTGCGTAGCGGATCAGGAATGTTGCGAGCTGCTCACGCTTCAGAGTGTCATTGGGATGGAACGAGCTGTCGGCAAAGCCGTTTGCGATGCAGTTGTGATAGCCCCAGAGTATTGCGTCGTGATAGGGACTGTCAGAGCTTACATCGGAGAAGGGATCGTCATACCCATTGACAGAGGGGGAACCGTTCAGACGGTAAAGAACTGTTACCAGCATACCGCGGCTCATGGTTACGGTAGGCTTGAATGCTGTGTCGGAATAGCCCTTGAAGAGATCGTTTTCAAAGACAAAATCTATTGCATCGTGGGACCAGTAGTCAGCGCCGATGTCCTTAAAGTTCTTAGCGGGGCAGAACTTACCGGCACAGTCATAATTGGAAATCGTTGTTATGGTAAGGTTGCTGGCGGGCATCTTAAGGGAGTAGGTGCCGCCGTCGCTTAAGATTTTAACATCACCGCTTCGCCATGCGAGGAAGTCGCCGCCGGTGGGGGCTATCTTAACGGTTTCGCCCTGAGCGTATTTGCCTGTACCCGTGCCGCCGTTAACGGTAAGCTGGAACTCCTTCGGAGTGCCGCTTTTCCATATTGCTTTGACACTGAGGCTGTCTCTTGCAACATCTGTGCTCTTTATGGTGACACCGCTTGCGGTCTGCCAGCAGTTGAGAACGCTGCCGTCCTTGTATGCACCGGGCAGAGAACCGTAAATCTCACCTTTGGAGTAGATAACAACGCGGTTGCCGGTGTTCAGAGTGCCGCCGTTTGCGTTCAGGATGAGATATACAAAATCGGGAGAGCTGGTGCCCGTATAATCACCGTAGAGCATTATGCGGGTTTCCTTGATTCTGCGGTTTATAAGTCCCGGATAGATAGTGCCGCCTGCGGAACAGATGACACCCATTGAATCGGCAATCTCAATGTCATCGTATTTGTCCAGCCCGTTAATAAGATAGTTTCTTATACGGTAGTTGTTCGCGTTCATCCATGATGTGCCGATGTTGTATGTAAGACTCAGAACTGCGTCAAATACCTGCTGGGAATACTTGAGGTTGTGACGGTTGAAGAAGCTGTTTACAGCGTATTCGTATTCAGCCATGTCGCTGCGCAAAAGTGCGTCAGCCTCAGCCTCGGTTATAGTCATGTCTTCCTTGACATCTGCGCCATAATGGCCGTAGCCGATGGTGAGGAATTCCTCGCCCGGTGTGGCTCTGTATGCTGTAGCTCTGAAGCCCTCGAAGGATTTTATTATCGAGATAATTTCCTCGCTGGCTCTCATGTTGCTGCTGCCTTCGGCAAAGGAAGCTAACGGAAGAAGAGTTACAACCATAATTATGACGAGCGCCAATGATATACTCTTTTTCATATGTTTCTCCTTGGCAGAAAATCATTGATCTTATGTTAACATAAAACTTTAAAAAAATCAAGCAAATGACCGTTTTCGGGGCTATGTTTAACAGTTTCGTAAAATTATAGGCAATAATTGAGCCGTTTTTACAGGTTGACATAGCAAAACGGCTGTTATAATATTAAATTAATGTAAATCAATACACGGAAAGGAAATTTGAAACAATGTCCAGAGATTACAACGAAGAGTTCAAAAACAGAGTTGCATATATAAGAAAGCTGGTTGAGGACAGCGGGGTGGACGGTATCGTGTTCGGAAACTCCGGCGGTAAGGATTCAGCCCTTGTCGGCATTCTTTGCAAGTTCGCATGCGAAAATACCGTCGGCATTATTATGCCCTGCGCATCCAAGCGCAATTTTGATATGGATATGAAGGACGGCAAGGAGCTTGCAGAGCACTTCGGCATTGAAACCAGAGTTATCGACATTACCGATGTTCGTCAGGCAGAGATCGACCGCCTTTCCGAGATAACCACTCTCACCAATGCTGCGGTCACCAATATTGCACCCCGCCTGCGTATGACAACCCTTTATGCTGTTGCAGCAAGCGAATACCGCCTTGTTGCGGGAACAGGCAACCGAAGCGAGCAGTATATGGGCTACTACACCAAGTGGGGCGATGGAGCATGTGACTTTAACCCCATCTCCGACCTTACCGCGACCGAAGTTATTGAGTTCCTGAAATGGCTCACAGCGCCCGCAAGCATTATTAACAAGGCACCTTCTGCAGGCCTTTTTGACGGACAGACCGACGAGGAGGAAATGGGCGTAAGCTATGCCGCAATTGATAACTATCTCCAGACAGGCGAGGCAAACGACCACGATCTTAAGATTATTAACCGCTTCCACAAGCGCAGCGAGCACAAGCGCCGCGGCATTTCTTATTATCAGGTAATAGAATAATGTTTTTCAAAAAAGGCTGTCACACTGATGGCCTTTTTGTTATACATGCCAAAATTGTTTTTGGCGGCAAAAAAACGATTTACAGCAGTCACAACGAATGATAATATTTTTTGGGAAAATAATAAAACTAAGCTTACATGGGAGAAAAATATATGGGTGTTGAAAATATCCTGAAGCTTCTCGGCGGTGTTGCGCTGTTCCTGTTCGGCATGTCGCTCATGGGTGACAGCCTGAAAAAGGTTGCGGGCAATAAGCTGGAGCTTGTTCTCTACCGCCTTTCCAGCACGCCTATAAGAGGAATCCTTTTAGGCACAAGTGTAACGGCGGTAATACAGTCATCCTCGGCAACCTCGGTTATGGTTGTCGGCTTTGTAAATTCAGATATGATGAAGCCCAGACAGGCAATCGGCGTTGTCATGGGTGCCATAATCGGTACCAGCATTACGGGCTGGATTATCTGTCTGTCCAGCCTCGGAGAAAGCGCAAGCGGCATTCTCAGCCTGTTCTCAACCGAGATACTTGCATCCGTAGTTGCCATTATAGGCGCGGTTTTGCATATGTTCTCCAAAAAGAGAAGCCGCCGTCATGTCGGCGACATACTTCTCGGCTTTGCAATACTGATGTACGGTATGCAGGCTATGAGCGGGGCGGTTTCAGTGCTCAGAACCAACGAGAGCTTTGTAAGCATGATCACCAGCTTTTCAAATCCTCTTCTCGGTATCCTGGCAGGTATTCTGTTTACCAGCGTTTTGCAGAGCGCATCCGCTGCTGTCGGTATAGTTCAGGCTCTTTCCGTAACGGGCGCAATCAGCTTCAGCATTGCTTTGCCGCTCATTATGGGTATTGCAATCGGCGCAGCCGTGCCTGTCCTTCTGTCAGCTCTTGGCTCGGGAACAGAGGGCAAGCGCACCGCACTTGCATATCTTACGGTTGATGTTCTCGGCGTTATCATTTTCAGCGCAGTTTTCTATACGCTGAATGCAATTCTTGACTTTGCATTTATGGGAAAAGTAATGAACAGCGTGAACATCGCGTTTGTGAACACGCTGTTCCGAGTAATAATCGTAATTGTCCTTGCTCCCTTAATCCCGCTCATCGAAAGAATTGGCCGGGCAATCATAAAGGAAAGCGAGCAGGAAGCCGAGCTCCACGATATGGACAGGCTGGAGGAACGATTCCTTGCTCACCCTGCACTGGCGGTTGAGCAGAGCAGACTTACCATAAACTCAATGGCGGATAAAACGAGAAAGAATCTGCTCGATGCTTTTGCGCTTATGGATGATTACAGCGATGCCGGCTATGATAAGGTCGAAAAAACCGAGGATATCATTGACCGATACGAGGATAAGCTGGGCACCTATCTTGTCAGTGCAACGGCAAGAGAAATGAACAAGGAGCAGAACTCCAACGTCGGCAAGTATCTCCACAGCATTACCGATATCGAGCGTATCGGCGACCATGCCTTCAATGTTGCCGAGGCGGCAAAGGAAATACACGATAAGAAAATCGTGTTCTCGGAAGTGGGCAAGCATGAAATCGATGTACTCATTGCCGCGGTGAAGGAAGTAACCGATATTGCATTTACCGCGTTTATACAGAACGATCTCGGCCTTGCATACAGGGTTGAGCCTCTTGAGGAGCTGGTTGATAATCTCTGCGACGAGATGAAGCTCCACCATATTGACCGTCTGCAGCAGGGAGAATGTACATTCGAGCGCAGCTTCGTGTTCAATGACCTGCTTACAGACTTAGAGCGTATATCCGACCATTGCTCTAATATCGCTCTTGCCATGATTGAAAGCGAGTCCGAGTCATTTGACGCTCACGAGTATATCAGCAGTCTGAACGCAATGCACACCAAGAGCTTTGACGATTACTACAACGAGTATTGCGAAAAGTATAAAATCTGATTAAGCTGAAAAAATCCCACCGACCTTGGTCGGTGGGATTTTTGTTGTTCATTATTCGCTTATCTCGCAGACGTATGCGATTCTTCCGCTGTAATAGTAGGAGTAGCTTGCCATGGGGTTGATTCGGCTGTCGTTATACTTCCAGCTCCAGTCGAGCTGACGGACGAGCATGATGTAATCCTCGCTTGCGCCGTCATAGGAGTCGGTGAGGGAGGGCTCGTTTGCTGCCCAGTTGTAGTATTCAATGTCATCGCCGTTTGTCCATGTGAGGTTTCCTGCGCTGCTGCGGTAACAGCCTATCCAGACGTACTTGGCGTTTGTGCCGTTAAGAAGCTCGCAGACCTTGTTGAACTCTTCCTCGTCATTGATGGCAACCAGATGTCCGCCCATGTCCTTGCACTTCTGCTCAGCGGCATCCCAGCTGATGTTTTCGGTGAATACCTGATAGGTGCTCTCTTTCTTGACGGGCTCCTCGCTTTCAACGGGTTCTTCGGACTCGACAGGCTCTTCACTTTCAACAGGGGCTTCGCTTTCAACGGGCTCCTTGGTGGGCTCGGGAGTGATATAATTTATCGGAGGCATGGTGCGTGATACACCATCGGCATTTTTGCCTGAAGTGTTATTATATATCACTGCGGCGATTGCCAGAACCGCGCAAAGAGCAATGATAACTATGAAGCTCTTTGGCTTTTTCTTTGTGTTTGTATGCTTGGGAGTTGTGGAAGCAGGGGTTTTCTTTGGTGTGTTTACAAATGCGGGAACCTCGATGGGCTCAATTTCCTAAAGGACTTCTTCTGCTTTTTCAGGCTCCGCGACAGCTTCTTCCACAACTGCAGCCTAGATAGCTGCAGCCTCCTCGACAATGACTTCGGTATCAGCTTCGGGAGTAAGCTCCTCGATTTCAACCTCGATGCTTTCCACATCTTCAGGTTCTTCAGGCTCGGGAGGAAGCTCTTCGATCTCAACCTCGATGCTTTCCGCATCCTCGGGCTCATCGGGCTCGGGAGGTAGCTCCTCAATCTCGACCTCGATTTCTTCTTCGTCCTCGTCTTCCTCCTGCTCCTCAAGGGGAACATCGGCAAGATCATCGCTGAGTGCGGCGCTTGTAATGATGCCCAACATCATTTTTTCAACATCGCTCAGCTCGCTTTCGGGTTTGCCGAATGCGTCCATGGCAGCCTTTGAAACTGCCTCGGCATCGGGCTTGGCCAGAAGTGATTTAAGTTCCTCGGCAAGCTGGAGAGTGTTTTCGTATCTGTCGCTTGCGGAAAAGGCAGTTGCCTGCTCGATTATTGCCTTGAACTTCTTGCCGACGCTGGCGGGGACTTTTATCTTATCGCCGTTCATTCTCTTGCGGAATGCCTCGGCAGAATCAGCATCGCTGCCGTCGGTCACAAAGGGGAGCTTGCCGCCTGTTACGCCCACATAGAGCATAAGGCCGATGGCATAGACGTCTGCCTGACTTCCTGCCTTGCCGCTCCAGAAAAACTCGGGAGATATGTATTCAAGCTCGGGCTTGCTGCATTTGTCCTTGTCCTGATTTTCGGCAGGGCCTATGGCAATGCTGCTGTCGGCACCTATGCTTATATTATCAGGGCGGATGCCGCCGCGATAGCCGTGTTCATCGCGCTCTTTGAATGCAATAACGCAGAGATCTGCGGCAAGTGCAACGAGCTTGCTGCGGCTGAGCTTGGCTATGCCGTCACCGAGTGTGTTATTAGAATCGAATACGGGATTTTCGGACATAATTATCCCTCCGTAAAATAATGTATACGTTGACATAATATCACGTAAGCATTTCCAAGTCAATTACAAGGCAATTACAAAAACGCGGAAGATAATGAAATCTTCCGCGTTTAACAAATAAATTATTAAATTCGTTTGAGCAGTTCTTCTTTCTTCTTCAAAAACTCCTCTTCTGTTATAACACCGTCCTGTCTCAGCTGTTCAAGCTCCTTGAGCTTGTTGATGGCATCAGGGTCCTTACCCATCTTGGTGGCGGCGTCCTTAATGGTTTCGCCTGCGTTGTTGATGCTGCGGGAGATAAAATCATCAGAGGTGTTTGCCTTTGTGCCGTCTTTGTACACATAGTCGCCGAATGCAAGGACGGGCATGAATATGGGGCTCAGAAGAGCAAGGCCTACACCGAATCCGGAAGACTGTCCGAATGCGTGTGCCATTTTAATAAACAGGCTGATTATGAGGTATATGTTGTAAATTGGGATGAGCAGGAGCAGAACTTTCCAGCCGTTGCCGTAAAACTCCTCAAAGAGGATGTAGAGATTATAGAAGGGAACTATACCTTCCCAGCCCTCGTGACCCATTTTCTTGAAGATTACCCAAAGTGCAACAAGGTCAAGCAGAAATAGCAGAGTAGAAAGAAAATCCATAACATTCAACCTTTCTTTGTTTTCATATACGCTTATTTTATCAGTCTTAACTGAATATTACAACTTTTATTTTTGAATGAAATATGATATCATAAAATGTCTTAACAAAAGGAGTGCTGAAAATGAACGGACACGAGTGCTATATAATCGGTGCAGGTGATTTTTTCGGGCTTAAGCAGGAGCCCGACGACAGCGATTATATCATTGCGGCGGACGCAGGCTATAAATACTGCCGCCAATACAATCTCATACCCGATCTTGTCCTCGGCGATTTCGACTCGCTGGGCGATATGCCCGAGCATCCGAATGTTATACAGCTTCCCGTTGAAAAGGATGACACCGATACAGGCTATGCCATAAAGCTCGGACTTGAAAAGGGATATCGGAGCTTCTACATCTACGGCGGCCTTGGCGGAGCACGTCCCGACCACAGTGTTGCTAATATGCAGACGCTTATATATCTTGTAAATCGCGGCTGTCGCGGCTGGCTCTACGGAAAGGATTATGTCTGGACCTGTATTAAGAACGATAGCATCAGGATAAAGGGAAGCGGCGATGTTGCCGTTTTCTGTCCCGACGGCGAGGCAAGGGGCGTTTGCATCAAAAACCTCAAATATGAGCTTGACAACGCAACGGTGACAAGCGATTTCCCTGTCGGAGTCAGCAATTCACTTAATGGCGGCGAGGCGGAGATATCCGTTTCCGACGGCTGCCTCCTTATTATGTACAGTATAGATACAGGTGAGATAGATTGATTAAGTATAACGCAGGAAAATGTGACATAGCAGTAATCGGTGCAGGCCATGCCGGAATTGAGGCTGCGCTGGCAGCAGCACGCCTCGGTCTTGATACGGTATGCTTCTCCGTAAATCTTGATAGCATAGGCAATATGCCCTGTAATCCCGCAATCGGCGGTACAGGCAAGGGACACCTTGTGCGCGAGCTTGATGCTCTCGGCGGTGAAATGGCAAAAGCGGCTGACAAGGCATGTATTCAGTACAGAATGCTCAACCGCGGCAAAGGCCCTGCGGTACATTCATTGCGCGCTCAGGCTGACCGCCGCCGCTATCAGGAGGTAATGAAGCTCACTCTTGAGCAGCAGGAAAACCTTCGCGTAAAGCAGGCGGAGGTAGTTGAAATCGGCACCGAAAACGGCGCAGTATGCTCCGTCACCACCCATACGGGCGCCACATTTGAGTGCAAGGCGGTTGTAATCGCAAGCGGTACATATCTTGACGGAAGAACCATAGTGGGCGAGGTCATACGCTCATCGGGTCCCGACGGTCTTGCCGCGGCAACCATGCTGACCTCATGCCTCAAGGATATGGGTCTGAACATTCGCCGTTTCAAAACGGGAACACCACCCAGAATAAACGCAAGAAGCGTGGACTTTTCCAAAATGGAAATCCAGCCCGGAGACGCTGAGCCTGAAGCGTTTTCGTTTTCTAATCCCAATCCGCCCGACAACAAGGCGGTTTGCTATCTGACATACACCAACGCCCGAACACATGAGATCATTCTGGATAATATTGACCGCAGTCCCATTTATTCAGGTGTCATTGAGGGTATAGGCCCCAGATACTGCCCCAGTATTGAAACAAAGATAATGACCTTCAAGGATAAGCCCAGACATCAGCTCTTCATCGAGCCCATGGGACTTAACACGGAGGAGCTTTATGTTCAGGGACTTTCCTCATCCCTGCCCGAGGAAGTTCAGCTTGAAATGCTGCACAGCATTGCAGGTCTTGAGAATGCGGAAATGACCCGCTGTGCTTATGCGATTGAATATGACTGCATAGACCCCACCGAGCTTTATCCGACTCTTGAGTGCAAAAAGGTATCGGGACTTTACGGAGCGGGCCAGTTTAACGGCTCTTCGGGATATGAGGAGGCCGCAGTTCAGGGATTTGTTGCAGGCGTAAATGCCGCATTAAAACTCAAGGGCGAGGAGCCCATGATATTAAAGCGCTCCGACGGCTATATAGGAACGCTTATAGATGACCTCGTGACCAAGGGTACAAACGAGCCCTACCGTATGATGACCTCTCGCAGTGAATACAGACTCATCCACCGTCAGGATAATGCGGACAAGCGCCTTGCCCATATCGGTCTGAGAATAGGACTTGTTTCCGAGCAGCAGTATCAGTCGGTGCTCGACAAGTACGAAATGGTGGAAAATGAGCTTAAACGCCTCGAAAAAGTTCACCTTGCGCCTACGGCGGAGCTCAATAGCTTCCTTACTGAACACAATACCGCAGAGGCGAAAAGCGGCGTTTCCCTTGCCGAGCTTATCCGCCGCCCTCAGCTCAGCTATGAAGAGCTTGCGCCCTTTGACAAAGAGCGTCCCGAGCTTCCGCGAGCAGTAAGTGCACAAGCGGAGATAAGCCTTAAATATGAGGGTTATATTAAACGCCAGCTGAAGCAGGTCGAAGAATTTGCACGTATGGAAAAGCGGCTTATTCCCGAGGATATAAACTATGACGAGGTTACGGGTCTTCGACTGGAGGCACGGGAAAAGCTGAAAAAGATAAGACCCCATTCGTTCGGACAGGCAAGCCGTATTTCCGGCGTTTCGCCTGCTGATATATCTGTGCTTATGGTATGGATGGAGGGAAAAAGATGAGCAAAGTCGTACTTGGATTTTCAGGCGGAGTTGACTCGTCGGTCTGTGCGGTGCTTCTGAAGAATGCAGGCTGCGATGTGCACGCGCTGTATCTTGACAATGCGGACGATGCCGCAAGGCAGGACGCGATAAATACGGCTGAGTTTGTGGGCATACCTCTTGAAATTATAGATGTCCACGAAGAACTTGAAAAGTGCGTCTGCTCAAAATTTCTGGACAGCTACTTAAAGGGTGAAACTCCAAATCCCTGCATAATCTGCAACCCTACACTGAAGTTCAGATCCCTGCTTGACTATGCAAACGAAATCGGAGCTGAGCATATCGCAACGGGGCACTATGCAAGAGCGGAGAACGGCGTTTTGTACAAGGGAAAGCCCTCAAATGACCAGAGCTATATGCTGTGTCGAATAAAGAGGGAACAGCTTGACAGACTGATTCTGCCGCTCGGCGAATATGAAAAAACAGAGATTCGCGAAATGGCGGCGGAATTTGAGCTTCCCGTTGCGCATAAGCCCGACAGCATGGAGATTTGCTTTATCCCCGATAAGGACTATATCGGCTGGATTGCAAAGCGCAGCGAGCTTCCACCTCCGGGGGATTTCGTTTTCCACGGAAATATTATCGGACAGCACGAGGGTATTCACCGTTATACGGTCGGACAGCGCAGAGCTGGACTCTTTGACGGCAGAAAGCTCTATATATCCGGAATCGATGCGGAAAGCAATCAAATCGAGCTTGCCCTGTGGGAGGAACTTTTCAAAACCGAGGTCAGAGCCCGCGAATTCAACTGGCTCTGCGACAGACCCGAAGAGCCTGTCCGGGCAACGGTGCGTGTCCGCCATACCAAATGGGAGAACCCGCCGTGCACGGTTTACCCCGAAGGGGATAGCGTCAAGATAATCTGCGATGAAGCAGTTCGCGCACCTGCAAAGGGGCAGTCGGCAGTCATATACGACGGCGACAGAGTTCTCGGCGGAGGATTTATTTACTGAATAAAAAACGACCATCCGAGCGGATGGTCGTTTTTGTTGTTTCAGATTATTTCCAACCAAAGGTGATGAGACCGTAAACCCACAGGAAGATTACGATTGCGGGGACAACAATGGAGAATACGGGCTTCATCCATGACTTTATCTTCAAGCCATCGCCGGTGTTGGCTTCGGCGACAAAGCTATCCCAGCCCCATGCCTTTTTGCTGCAGCAGAATACCGCGAATATGAATGCGCCGAGGGGCAGCAGGTTGTAGGAAAGAACGAAGTCCCAGAGATCGAGGACGTTCGTGCCGGGATTGAAGGGGTGGAAGTCGGGCCACAGACAGTAGCCGAAGGCGGTGGTAAGACCTGCAAGTGCAACGACTATGCCGCAGGCAAGGCAGCCCTTGGGACGGTTCCAGCCTGTAAGCTCGCGGACACATGCGAGAATGTTTTCAAATACGGAAAGAATGGTGGAGAATGCGGCGAAGGTCATGAAAAGGAAGAATGCGGTGCCGCACCAGCGGCCGATTGAGCCCATGCCGTTGAACACATTGCTCATGGTTACGAACAGAAGTCCGGGACCTGCTGCTTCTGCCATGTCTTCAGATACAAGACCGTTTGCAAAGCATGCGGGGAAGATGATAAGACCTGCGCAGATTGCAACGAGAGTATCGAGAGTGATGATGTTCACGGATTCGCCAAACAGGCTGCGGTTCTTGTCAATGTAACTGCCGAAGATGGACATTGAGCCGACACCGAGACCGAGCGTGAAGAACGCCTGATTCATTGCGGCAACGATAACCTTGCCGTTAAGCTTGCCGAAATCGGGAACGAGGTAGAATTTAAGACCCTCACCTGCGCCGGGGAGTGTGCAGCAGTAAATTGCAAGTCCGATCATGAGGACGAAGAGAATGGGCATCATAATCTTGGTTACGCGCTCAAGGCCACCCTGAAGATTGAAGCAGAGAACGAAGAAGCCGAGAACAACGGCAATAAGCATGAAGCCTACGTTAATGGGAACGGAGGAGAGCATGCCGCCGAAGCTCAGGTCCGCGTTCTGTCCGGATAGATACTTTACGAAGTAGTAGAAAATCCAGCCTGCAACGACAGTGTAGAATGCCATGAGTGCCAGATTTCCGAACAGGGCAAACCAACCGTGAAAATGCCATTTCTGTCCGGGCTTCTCAAGCTTCTGATATGACCTGACTATACTTGCTCTTGATGCGCGTCCTATGGCAAACTCCATAGTGAGTACGGGCAGACCGAGTATGAAAAGGCAGAGAAGGTAGACCAGAACAAATGCGCCGCCGCCGTTCTGACCGGTGAGCCACGGGAACTTCCATACGTTGCCGCAGCCGATAGCGCAGCCCGCGCTGATCAAAATGAAGCCTAAGCGGCTTCCCAGTTTTTCTCGGTTATCCATTGCTAGAAACCTCCGAATTTCTTCATATGAATTCAAAATATAGTATTATGAACGAATCTTAACATCATATCGGGATAATTGCAATGCCAAATATGAATAAGACCGGCAGCTGGCGTGGCTGCCGGTTTTTTGTTATTGTCTGTTGAGCGCCTGCAGATTCGTGTTGAGGTCGCAAAACGCCTTGCGGATAGCGGCAAGCTCTTCTGCAACAGGGTCGGATACGCTGACCTGATCAACCTCACCTGCATAGTCGACTTTATGTCCTGCGCGTTTGACAACTCTTGCAGGAACGCCGACGGCGGTGCTGTCTGAGGGAATTTCCGTGAGAACAACGGAGTTTGCTGCAATTCGGCAGTTATCGCCTACGGTGAACGGGCCAAGCACCTTAGCGCCTGTGCCGATAAGCACATTGTTTCCGATCGTGGGGTGGCGCTTGCCGCTGTCCTTGCCGGTGCCGCCCAGGGTTACACCGTGGTAGATGAGGCAGTCATCGCCGACCTCGGCGGTTTCGCCGATGACGATGCCCATGCCATGGTCAATAACGAGGCGCTTGCCGATTTTTGCGCCGGGGTGAATTTCAATACCCGTGCGGTGGCGGCTTATCTGACTGATTGCACGTCCGAGAAGCTTCATGTTGTGTTCGTAGCACCAGTGTGCTCTGCGGTGGCTCATAGTCGCCTTAACACCGGGATAGAGGAGAAGAACCTCAAGGCGGCTGCTGGCGGCAGGGTCGCGGTCCATATATGCATCTATTGTTTCGCGTAGGTCTTTAAACATTGCGTCTGATTCTCCTGTCGGTTTTAATTAAACATGGGACTTGTGAGATATCTCTCGCCGGTATCGGTGAGCAAAGCAACAATTGTCTTGCCCGCGTTTTCCTTTTTCTTTGCAAGCTCAATGGCGGCATGGAGCGCGGCACCGGAGCTTATGCCAACGAGCAGTCCTTCTTTGCGGGCGATATTCCGTCCTGCGGTATATGCGTCATCGTCGGAAACGGTGATTATCTCATCATATACGGTGGTGTCAAGAACTTCGGGAACAAAGTTTGCGCCGATGCCCTGAAGTCCGTGAGGACCGGCATAGCCCTTGCTGAGCAGAGGACTTGTTTCGGGCTCAACTGCGACGACCTTAATGCTGTTTTTCATGCTCTTAAGATAGCTGCCTGTGCCGGTTATAGTTCCGCCGGTACCGACACCTGCGACAAAAATATCTACCTTGCCGTCGGTATCTTCCCAAATTTCAGGGCCGGTGCTGACTCTGTGAGCAGCGGGGTTTGCGGGGTTTTCAAACTGACCTGCGATAATGCTTCCGGGGATGGATGCCTTGAGCTCTTCAGCCTTTTCAATAGCGCCCGCCATGCCTTTTGCGCCCTCTGTGAGAACGAGCTCGGCACCGTATGCTTTCATAAGAAGCTGGCGTTCTTTGGACATGTTGTCGGGCATTACGATGATAACTCTGTATCCTCTGGCTGCACCGACTGCGGCAAGTCCGATACCCGTGTTTCCACTGGTGGGCTCGATGATAACGGAGCCGTCGCCGATAAGTCCCTTTGCCTCGGCATCGTCGAGCATAGCCTTTGCAACGCGATCCTTTGCGCTGCCCGCAGGGTTGAACATTTCAAGCTTTACGAGAAGCCTTGCGTAGAGCTTTTCTTCTTTTTCGATGTTTTTAAGCTGTACGATAGGGGTGTGGCCGATAAGCTGGTCGATGGATTTATATATATTAGACATAGTGATTTCTCCTTAAAAACTTAAAATAAGCGCAAAAAAAGACGATGCAAAATACATCGCCGTCAAGATGCTACATTTGTTCACATAGACTTGCGGCGACAACATCGACAGATACAACAGGAGCAACAGTTTGCGGACATTTTTGTCATAGTTATCAGCCTCAATTCCTACAAAATTATTAGGGGATTCCCCTAAACCCATAATACGCCAGACTTTGCACTTTGTCAAGCAAATTCCTATAAAATTGTTGGGGAATTTATTTAAAATAAAAAAGCAGGCTCATTGAGCCTGCTTTTTATGTACTCTATTACTTGTTCTTGAGAATAACGTCGTGGCTGCCGCCCTCAACGATGCTGACGCTGGAAACCAGAGTGAGCTTTGCATCGCGCTTGAGGTCTGCGAGGTTTGTTACGCCGCAGTTGCACATGGTGGACTTGATCTTATATACGCTCTTTTCAACGTTGTCGTGAAGGGGACCTGCGTAGGTGACATAGGAGTCAACGCCTTCCTCGAAGCTGAGCTTCTTGGAGCCGCCCATGTCGTAACGCTGCCAGTTGCGAGCGCGGTTTGAGCCTTCGCCCCAGTATTCCTTTACGAATACGCCGTTTATCATGAGCTTCTCAGTGGGGCTTTCGTCAAAGCGAGCGAAGTAGCGGCCCATCATGAGGAAGTCTGCGCCCATTGCAAGAGCGAGGGTCATGTGGTAGTCGTGAACAAGACCGCCGTCAGAGCAGACGGGGATGTAAACACCGGTCTTCTCGAAGTACTCATCGCGGGCTGCGCAGACCTCGATAAGCGCGGTGGCCTGGCCGCGGCCGATGCCCTTGGTTTCACGGGTGATGCAGATAGAACCGCCGCCGATGCCGACCTTGACAAAGTCTGCACCTGCTTCTGCGAGGAAGAGGAAGCCGTCGCGGTCAACGACATTGCCTGCGCCGACCTTAACATCGTCACCGTACTTGGAGCGGATGAAGTCAATTGCCTTTTTCTGTCTGTGGGAGTAGCCGTCGGAGGAGTCGAGGCATAAAACGTCAACGCCGGCCTCTACGAGTGCGGGAACGCGCTCTTCATAGTCACGGGTGTTGATGCCTGCGCCGACGATATAGCGCTTCTGATCGTCAAGAATTTCGTTGGGGTTGAGCTTATGCTCGGAGTAGTCTTTGCGGAATACGAAGTAGAGGAGATTTCCGTCCTTGTCAACGATGGGGAGGGAGTTGAGCTTGTGATCCCAGATGATGTCGTTTGCTTCCTTGAGAGAGGTGCCCTCGGGTGCGGTTACGAGCTTCTCAAGAGGAGTCATAAACTCGGAAACGGGAGTGTCAACGCTCATACGGCTGACGCGATAGTCACGGCTTGATACGATGCCGAGGAGCTTACCGTTTGCGGTACCGTCCTCGGTAACTGCGACGGTGGAGAAACCGTTGCGCTCCTTGAGCTCGAGGATATCCTCAAGAGTCTGGTTGGGCATAACATTGGAGGCGGAAGTTACAAAACCGGCCTTATAGCTTTTTACTCTTGCTACCATTGCGGCTTCGCTCTCGATGCTCTGTGCACCGTAGATAAAAGATATGCCGCCTTCCTTTGCCAGTGCGATTGCCATGGTGTCGTTGGAGACAGACTGCATGATTGCGGAAGCAAAGGGAGTGTTGAGGTAGATAGCGGACTCTTCACCCTTCTTAAACTTTACGAGAGGGGTTTTGAGACTTACATTTGCGGGGGTGCAGCCTTCGCCGGTATAACCGGGGATAAGAAGGTATTCACTGAAAGTTCTTGACGGTTCATTGTAGTAAAAAGCCATGACTATTCCTCCATATAATAAAAATTAAGTTATTTTCTCACAATTTGACGAATGAGTCAACAAGCACTTGCATAGATTTTGCACTATTTTTTTGCACATTTTTTATGCAATATTTCCTTGCGGATACAAACACGCAAAAAAACTTGCATTTTATACAAAATAGAGCTATTATGTAAACAATTCTGACTTTGGAGATGAATTAATGAAAAAGAGAATACTCTGCATACTGCTTGCTGCGGTTATGAGCTTTGCGCTTTTTCCCGCTCTCGGAATGGATGCAAATGCCGCAAGCTCACAGCAACAGCAGATAATTAATGCAGCAATATCCCACATAGGCGATACTGCCTCGGCTTTCCCGGATGTCAATTTTGACTGGTGTGTCTACTTCACAAATTATTGTGCAAGCGAAGCCGGACTTGCAAGCCCTGCTTCATCACCGAGGTCAAAGATATTCCCTCCGATAACCGAGTTTAAAGCCAACGACTGGGCTGCAACCGGCGTAACATATCAGGCAAACTGGTTCAGCAAATACAGCCACGGTAAGGTCTATTATTTCAAGGACAGCGATCTTATTGACAAAAACAAGAACACAATAAAGACCGATGCAGCGCACTTCGAGCCTATACCCGGGGATCTTATATACATAGACCATACGGAATATGCAGGTGTCTATAACCATGTTGCACTTGTCTATGATTACGATGAAGCAAACAGACTGATATACTATATCGGAGGTAATCAGGGCAACGGAAACTGGAAGTACAGCAATGTTAGCTGCCGCGAAATCGAGCTTGATTCCATAGAGGTTGCAGGCTTCTTAAGACCAAACTATACAACGAAATATGAAAAACCGCCTGTGCTGATGGGCTCCGCTCCCGAAGAGGGCGCAGGATGCAGATATGACAGAAATACCTGCCCGTCCCGAAACTTCAAGGATGTAACGACTGCTTCATGGTATCACCAGAGCCTTGACTACTGCGTTGCGCACAATCTGTTCAAGGGCACAAGCGCAGACGGGTTCACTCCAAACGCAACCATGACCCGCGGCATGATGATAATGGTACTGTACCGTCTTGACGGCAGCCCCGATGCTTCCGGACTGAATAATCCGTTCAAAGATGTTGACAGCAAGACATGGTGCGTTGATGCAATCAAATGGGCTTACGATACAGGCGTTACCGAAGGCTTTAAGGACAATACATTCGGTACCGATATAAAGATTACCAGAGCTCAGGCGGCAAAGATGCTTTTCTGCTTTGCTCTTTACAAGAATCTTGACTGCTCCAAAATCAAGAGCTACAAGAGCTATGCCGATGCCGATCAGGTCGGCGACTGGGCAGCAGATGCGATGCAGTGGTCATTGGGCAACGGCATCATTCAGGGCGTAAGCGAGACCAGACTCAATCCCAACGGAAACGCAACCCGCGCTCAGCTTGCGGCAATACTTGCCCGTTATGCTCAGTATTACGACATATTCGGTGAATCAGCACCCGAACCCACCGATACTCCCGAGCCGACAGCGACTCCCGAACCTACGGCAACACCGGAACCTGCAGCGGCTCCCAGAACTATGACGACACCAAAACCTGCTGCGACACCTGAACCCACAGCGACTCCCGAGCCTTCAGAAGTCCCCGAGGCGACGGAAACTCCGATACCGACCGAAACGGTAATCCCCACAGAAACACCGATTGAAACATAATCAAAAATCCCCGCAGTTCAATACGAGCTGCGGGGATTTCTTTTTTATTCGGTTCTCAGTGCAACAACGGGGTCTTTGTTTGCCGCAACGCGGGAGGGGATAAGTCCTGCGGCGACAGTGAGAAGCATGCTTATTGCAACAAGCGCTATGGCAGCTCCGACGGGGAGTACCGCGTTTATTGAATAGATGTTTGTGAGTTTGTGCACTATTGCGTTTATGGGCAGACACAGCAGAAGTGTTGTCAGTATGCCGATTAAGCCTGCTGCCAAACCTACAATAACGGTTTCGGCGTTGAATACACGGGAAATATCCTTCTTCGATGCGCCGATAGCACGGAGTATGCCGATTTCCTTCGTGCGTTCCAGAACGCTGATGTAGGTGATAATTCCTATCATAATGCTTGAAACGATAAGGCTTATTGCAACGAAGGCGATAAGAACATATGAAATGACATTAATTATTGTAGTTACGGAGCTCATGATGAGCGCAACATAGTCTGTGTAGCTTATCTGATCTTCTTCATCCACACCGGAGTTGTAATCCTCGATTATCTCCGCGACTGCATCCTTATCCGCGAAGGTGGAAACATAGATGTTAACTGCGGAGGGGGAGTCAAGGTCGACATAGCCCAGCTTCAGGAGATTGCCATCAAGGGAGGACTTTGAGAATGCCTCGGGGATGAATTCATCGTAAATCATCTTGTAGCCATCGGTGGTGAAGTAGCAGTTATTGAAGGCTTCAACAAGGCTTGAGGTGGGCATGGAGCTGAGAGTCGAGCGCATCTGCTCTCCGTATTGCTCGGATATCTGCGCACCGATCATCTCGCGCATATAGGAGAACAGTGTTTCGTCATCCATGGCACTGAGCATGTCGGCGTACTCGGGATAATCGTTCAGAACGGTCTTTTCAATATCCTCGCGGCTTACATTGCCAAGCTGTTCGTCAATGATGGAATCAATATAGCTTTCAGAGGGAACGCAGGTGTAAGCAATATAAATTTCGGCCTTTTCCTGATCACTGAGAGTTGCAAAGTAGTCCTTTACAATCTGCACGATTTCTTCGTCAGAGGGGATTGAATCCTCCTCCTTGAAGGGCAGACCGGTGAAAATGTCGGTGTCGGGGCTTGCAAGCTGCTGCTTTACAAGGTCGCGGGTTTCGGTTTCCGCAATGACCTGGTTTGTCAGAGCCTTTGTGTAACCGAGTGCGCCGGTCATCATGCCGCTGACGGCGTCATCGTTCTGGCGGATTACGCCGACAATTTTCAGCTTCATTGCATTGTTGTAAAGGGTTTTAAGGCCCAGATCATCGTCGCCGATGTTAATGTATTCGCCGCTCTCGGGGTCCTTCTGATAGCAGTCAGCGGGAATAATGAGTCCGAATTCCTTCTTGCATATGTCGGCATAGCTCCAGCTTTCAACCTTGGTTTCACCCTTTGCTTTGCCCGTCATATAGTCGGTCATGACGCTGAGCATATCATTTGAGGATTTAAGCCCCAGAGCGTAGAGAACAAGGTCGGATACCTCGTTGTTTTCGTCAACAATCAGAACGATTTCATCGTAATTCTGCGGCCATGTGCCGTAAAGCACATCATACTGCTGTTTTACAAGGTCGCTTATAAGCTCGCCGTTATCGCCCTCAAGCATTTCCTGCCAGACCATTATCTGTGACGAGTTTTCCGTTTCGGCTGTGCTGCCCATGCTTGCGGCATATGAGTCGGCTGCAGAGCCTGCCTCTTCGCCGATGATGCCGTTGCGCATTGACATCATAAGCGCCATGGGGTCGGATTTGACTATCTTACCGTCAGCATCGGTCGTGTATAGATTAAGAGCGAGGTTGTAGGCATACTGGATGCTGGTGACATGATCGGCGAGATCGGTCTCGGCCTTTTCGCCCTGCTCTCTGTCAAGGAAGGTCTTAAAATCGCGAAGGTTGTTGGTTTGAACCTCGGCGTTTGTCATGCTTTCCATCATGTCATACATGACGGTATTTGAATAAACCGCGTCGTCATCGTGCTGGTTTTCGGAGTTTTCCGCATTAATACCCATGAGCGAGCTCATGAGCGCAGACATATCAACCGATTCCGCCATTATTGATATGGGGTAGGAGGATAAGGTGTCCTCCTGAATTCTGTCGATATAGTTGTTGACACCCGTTGAGATGGAAAGGATAAGAGCGATGCCGATTATACCGATGCTTCCTGCGAATGAGGTGAGCAGTGTGCGGCCCTTTTTAGTCATGAGGTTGTTCAGCGACAGGGAAAGGGCGGTTACATAGCTCATGGCTGTCTTTTTGAACGAAGTGCCGCTGCTCTTAACGCTTTCGCCGCCCTCGTAAGGCTGGCTGTCAGCAGTGATAATACCGTCCTTGAGACGGATGATACGGGATGCGTATTCCTCAGCAAGATCCGGGTTGTGCGTTACCATGATAATGAGCTTATCCTTGGAAATCTCCTTCAGAATGTCCATTATCTGAACGCTGGTCTCCGAGTCGAGTGCACCCGTAGGCTCATCAGCAAGAAGAATGTCGGGGTCGTTAACAAGTGCGCGGGCTATGGCAACGCGCTGCATCTGACCGCCTGACATCTGATTGGGCTTCTTTGTGAGCTGATCGCCCAGACCCACCTGCTCGAGAGCCTTGACCGCACGCTCGCGGCGCTCAGCCTTTGAAACGCCCGAGAGTGTAAGCGCAAGCTCTACGTTTGAGAGAACAGTCTGGTGGGGAATCAGGTTATATGACTGGAAAACAAAACCGATGGAATGGTTTCGGTAGCTGTCCCAGTCGCGGTCGGTGAAGTCCTTTGTTGACTTTCCGTTTATGACAAGGTCGCCGTCCGTATAGCCGTCAAGACCGCCGATTATATTAAGGAGCGTTGTCTTGCCGCAGCCGGAATGGCCGAGAATAGCAACGAATTCGCTCTCGCGAAACTCAAGGTCTATGCCTTTGAGCGCGTGAACGGATTCATCGCCGACAGCGTAATCCTTAGTAATACCTTTTAGTTTGAGCATT
>R27__coassemble_628_pt1 | contig 20778 bp, 29 predicted proteins | sample R27__metabat2_high_PE_005 | metagenome-assembled genome bin R27 | reverse complement strand
TCACCGGGGAGTATCCTGATAAAGTTCATTCGGAGCTTACCGGAAATATGAGCCAGAATTGTGTGGCCCTGTCCGATATCTACCATAAACATCGTATTGGGCAGGGATTCGACTACCGTGCCCTCGAGTTCGATTACGTCGTCTTTTGCCAATGTAAATTTCCTCCTGGTCTGGGTTATCGTTAAATATCCTCTGCCATTGTCAGTATCTCGGGCTCGCCGTCGGTGATTGCGATTGTGTTCTCGTAATGCGCCGAGAGCGTTCCGTCCGCGGTAACCGTTGTCCATTCGTCGTCGAGCACTTTAACCTGCCAGCCGCCTACGTTTACCATAGGCTCAACTGCGATTGTCATGCCGGGGACGAGACGAGGGTTTCCGCTTGCGAGTCTGACTTTATAATTGGGTACTTCGGGAGCTTCATGCATCTCACGACCGACGCCGTGGCCCACGAAATCGCGGACAACGGAGAAGCCGTTGCTTTCAACATACTCCTGAATTGCTGCGCCGATATCGTTTACACGGTAACCGACCTTTGCAAACTTCAGTCCTTCGAAAAAGCTCTGTCGGGTAACCTCGATGAGCTTTTTGGCCTCTTCGGAAATCTCGCCGCAGGCATATGTGCCCGCGCAGTCGCCTACAAAACCCTTGAAGGTGGCGCCCACGTCAACGGAGACGATGTCTCCGTTGCGGATGACGCGCTTGCCGGGTATGCCGTGAATGACGGTGTCGTTCACGGATACGCATGCGCTTCCGGGAAAACCGCCGTATCCGAGGAAAGTCGGAATAGCGCCGGATTTTCTGATGAATTCATTAACTGCCTTGTCGATTTCCTTTGTGGTCACGCCGTCCGCAATTGCCTGGCGCGCGATGCTGCGTGCTCCGGCGGTGATGCGTCCGGCCTGACGCATAATTTCAATCTCGTGGGCGCTTTTGATGATTATGGAGCCCATAAATCAAATACCCAAAGCTGCCTTAATGACTTCAGTAGTAGCCTCGATGGTAGGCTGATTTTCAACGGTCTTCAGCTTACCCTTGGCTTCGTAGAAAGCCTTGAGGGGCTCGGTTTCCTTGTGGTAGGTTTCCAGACGTGCCTTAACGGTCTCGGGAGCATCGTCCTTGCGGATGGTCAGCTCGCCGCCGCAGAAATCGCACTTACCCTCAACTTTGGGGGGATTGGAAACGATGTGGAAGGTCTGGCTGCAGTCCTTGCAGGTTCTGCGACCGGACATACGCTCGATAATGGTCTCGTCTGCGATTTCGATGGAAAGTGCACAGTCGATATCAATACCGATCTCTTCAAGAGCTTCTGCCTGAGGGATGGTGCGGGGCATACCGTCGAGGATATAGCCGTTTGCACAGTCAGCCTCTGCAAGACGCTCGTTTACAATGCCGATGATGACTTCATCGGGAACAAGCTTACCGCTCTCCACATATTCCTTTGCCTTAAGGCCTACGGGTGTGCCGTTTTTCATGGCTGCACGCAGAATATTACCGGTGGAGATGGTGGGGATATTCAGCATACGGCTGAGTATCTCTGCCTGAGTTCCTTTGCCTGCGCCGGGAGCGCCCAAAAGTATCAGTTTCATAATTCCACCTCTTTCATTAACTAAGGAAGCCTTTGTAGTTGCGCATGAGCAGCTGTGCTTCGAGAGCTCTTACGGTTTCAATAGCAACACCGACAACGATGATGATGGAGGTACCGCCGAGGGAAACGCCGCTCTGTGCAGCAGCGCTGCTGAAATGCGAAATGATGATAGGCACAACAGCGATGATGCCGAGATAAATGGCACCGAACAGAGTGATCTTGTTAAGAACCTTCTGGATGAACTCGCTGGTGGGCTTACCGGGACGGAATCCCGGGATATAACCGCCGTTCTTCTTGAGGTTATTTGCTACTTCAATGGGATTGAACTGAATGGTGGAGTAGAAATAAGCGAAGAAGATAATCAGCAGGAAGTAGATGATTGCATAAACAACGCTTGTGGTGTTTGCCCACCATGAACCGGAGTGGCCGGTGAAGGCCGCGATGGTGGCAGGCAGAGAAGCGATTGACTGTGCAAAGATGATGGGGAGAACACCGGACATGTTGACCTTCATGGGAAGGTGGGTGCTCTGGCCGCCGTACATCTTACGGCCGACAACACGCTTTGCGTACTGAACGGGGATCTTGCGCTCTGCATCGTTGATGAAAACGATAAGAACGATCATTGCCAGTGCGCCGAGGAGCATGAGGAGGGTTACCCACCAGGGGGTAATACCGTTGCTTGCGCTGTAAATCATTCTGTACAGGCTTCCGGGGAAGCGGGAAACGATACTTGCAAACAGGATGATTGAAATACCGTTGCCGATACCGAATTCGGTGATCTGCTCGCCCAGCCACATGATAAGTGCGGAGCCGGAAGTGAAGGTCAGGATGATAACTATTGCAGCCCATACAGCATTGGTGTCGCCCAGCTCAAGGAAGCCGTAGTTCTTAATCATCATGTAGTAAGCAAAGCCCTGAATGAGGCCGATTGCTACTGTGGTGTAACGGGTGATAGAAGCGATCTTCTTCTTGCCTTCCTCGCCCTCTTCCTTGCTCATACGCTCCAGTGCGGGGATAGCAATCGTCAGCAGCTGGATGATGATGGATGCATTGATGTAGGGCTGGATGGACAGTGCGAAGATAGTTGCGTTAGAGAATGCGCCGCCGGACATGACATTGAGCAGGCCCAGAACGGTGTTCTGCATTTGGGTGAAGTAACTGTTCAGGGATTCTACGTTAACGTAGGGAACCGGAACAGCGTTACCAAGACGATAGAGCAGGATAATCAGAAGAGTAAACAGAATTTTTCTGCGCAGATCTTCGACTTTCCATGCATTTCGCATTGTCTGGAACAATCAGATCACCTCGGCCTTTCCGCCTGCCGCCTCAATCTTAGCTTTTGCGGATTCGGAGAAAGCGGAAGCCTTTACAGTCAGTTTCTTGGAAATTTCACCGTTACCGAGAATCTTTACGCCGTAAACGCACTTGGAAAGGATGCCTGCGTCGAGCAGTGCCTGTGCGTCGACAACTGCGCCGTCCTCGAACTTGTCGAGTGCGGAAACATTGATTGCCTCGAGGGGCTTAGCAAAGATATTGTTGAAGCCTCTCTTGGGGATACGGCGTGCGAGGGGCATCTGGCCGCCTTCGAAGCCGATACGGGTACCGCCGCCGGAACGTGCCTTCTGGCCCTTGTGACCGCGGCCTGCGGTCTTGCCGTTACCGGTTGCATGGCCTCTGCCCTTGCGCTTGTCAACGTGGGTGGAGCCGGGTACGGGAGAAAGATCATTAATATACATTACGCTTTTCCTCCTTATTCTTCTGTTACCTGGAGGAGATAGCCGATCTTGGCGATCTTGCCCCTGGTCTGGGGATTGTCGGGCTGAACGGTCTCGTTGCCGATCTTGTGCAGTCCGAGGGAATTTGCAGTCGCAATGTGCTTGTCAAGGCGACCGTTGAGGCTCTTAACGAGCTTAATTCTAAGATTTGCCATGTGTGTTCCTCCTTAACCCTGAATCTCTTCGGGGGTCTTGCCTCTGACGGCTGCAACCTGAGCTGCATCGCGGAGAGACTTGAGGCCCTGCATGGTTGCTGCAACAACGTTTGCGGGGTTGTTGGTGCGCAGGCACTTGGTACGGATGTCCTTGATACCTGCTGCTTCTACTACTGCACGGACTGCGCCGCCGGCGATAACGCCGGTACCGGGTGCAGCGGGCTTAAGCAGAACGCGGCCTGCACCGAACTCGCCGATGATCTCGTGGGGAATGGTGGTTCCCTGAAGAGTGATGGTTACGATGTTCTTCTTTGCGTCTTCGAGGCCCTTGCGGATTGCTTCGGAAACTTCGTTTGCCTTGCCGAGGCCATAGCCTACGCGGCCCTTGCCGTCGCCGACAACGCAGAGTGCGGAGAACTTCATAACACGGCCGCCCTTGACGGTCTTGGATACGCGGTTGAGGGAAACTACCTTTTCAACAAACTCGGAAGCTTCCTCGTCTTTACGACGGTCTCTTCTATCGTTATTATAAGCCATTATAGTTTTCCTCCTCCCTTAGAACTTAAGACCGCTCTCGCGAGCGCCTTCTGCCAGAGCTGCTACACGACCGTGGAAGATGTAACCACCGCGGTCAAAGACAACGTTTTCGATGCCCTTTGCCAGTGCACGCTCAGCAATGGTGTTGCCGATCTTCTTTGCGGCCTCGATGTTGCCACCGTTGCCTTCGAAGCCCTTCTCAACGGTGGAAGCAGAGCAAAGAGTGTTGCCTGCTACGTCGTCGATGATCTGGGCATAAATGTTGTTTTCGCTGCGGAATACGCTGAGGCGGGGTCTCTCGGGAGTGCCGGAGATCTTGCCGCGTACTCTTGCATGGCGCTTAATGCGCTGTGCTCTTGTATCAGGTCTTTTAATCATTCAGGCACACCTCCTATTATTTAGCACCGGTCTTGCCTTCTTTGCGGCGGATAACTTCGTAGTCATACTTGATGCCCTTGCCCTTGTAAGGCTCGGGAGGACGCTTGCCACGAACTTCTGCTGCAAACTGGCCGACCTTCTGCTTGTCAATACCCTTGACGATGACCTGGTTGGGGTTGGGAACTTCAACCTCAATACCCTCGATCTCAGGCATGATAACCTGATGAGAGTAACCAACGTTCAGAACCAGGTTCTTGCCTTCCTTGGATGCACGGTAACCAACGCCGTTGATCTCAAGAGTCTTGGAGAAACCTTCGTTTACACCAACGACCATGTTGTTGATCAGGGTGCGGGTAAGACCGTGGAGGGAGCGGTTCTGCTTCTCGTCGTTGGGACGGGAGACGGTAACTACGCCTTCGTTTACTTCAACCTTCATAGTGGGAGCAACGGTCATCTTAAGTTCGCCCTTGGGGCCCTTAACGGTGACGTCGCGACCGTCGACGCTGACATTAACACCAGCGGGAACGGTAATGGGAGCTTTACCAATTCTAGACATACTCTGTTTCCTCCCTTACCATACGAATGCGAGGACTTCGCCACCGACGTGTGCTGCGCGAGCCTTCTTGTCGGTCATGATGCCCTTGGATGTGGAAATGATTGCAATGCCGAGGCCCTTAAGAACCTTGGGAAGCTCGTCTGCTCCGGCGTAAACGCGGAGGCCGGGCTTGCTGACACGGCGAAGACCCTGAATGGCCTTCTCCTTGCCGGGGAGATACTTCAGAGTGATGCGGATGATGCCCTGAGTGCCGTCGTCGATGATCTGGAAAGACTTAATGTAGCCTTCCTCGAGAAGGATCTCTGCGATTGCCTTCTTCATCTTGGAAGCGGGGACATCAACGGTTTCATGCTTAGCGGTACCGGCGTTGCGGATGCGGGTAAGCATATCTGCAATGGGGTCTGTGATCTGCATAATGTTTTTCCTCCTGTTTTAGAGTTACCTTAAAGGTTTGGCAGTGAGGTTCTGTACTAATACATGATTAGCTGCAGCCTTTCACTGTCTTAAGTTTGCCGCCGACTGCCGCACTTGATCAGGGCGCGGTGTTACGGCACCAAACCGCTTGGGGTTAATATTCCAAAACCGCCGCCGTTCCCCGCTGTTGCAGGGACGGTGACGTGATTCGGTATAAAGTCCCGAACTCTTTAATTTTACCTTAAATCCTTTGGGATTTCAAGGCTTTTTTCAAAGAATTCGTTGGTTTTTCGGGTAATTTTACCCGATAGGCTCTTCCCTGCTTCGCAGGGAATTTTTCGTCAGGCAATCTCGCGAAGGCGAAGCTGTATTATTATACAGCGAGCCGCCAAGAGGCCGCATGGCGGAAAATTACCAAGAAGCCTTTCTTACGCCGGGAATCTGGCCCTTATAAGCCAGCTCGCGGAAGCAGATACGGCAGATGCCGTAGTCACGCAGGTAAGCGTGGGGACGACCGCAGATCTTGCAGCGGTTGTACTTGCGGGTAGAGAACTTTGCAGGAGCCTGCTGCTTGAGAATCATAGATTTCTTTGCCATTTTTCAGTTCCTCCTTAGTTCATGAAGGGAGCGCCCATAAGTCTGAGCAGCTCACGTGCTTCTTCGTCGGTCTGTGCGGTGGTGGTGATTGCGATATTCATACCGCGCAGCTTTTCGATCTTATCGTAGTCGATTTCGGGGAAGATGATCTGTTCCTTAAGGCCCATGCTGTAGTTGCCGCGGCCGTCGAATGCATCTGCGGAAATACCGCGGAAGTCACGTACACGGGGAAGAGCAACGTTGAAGAGTCTGTCGAGGAACTCCCACATACGGTCCTGACGCAGGGTAACCTTTACGCCAACATGCATGCCCTCACGGAGCTTGAAGTTAGCAACGGACTTACGAGCGACAGTAGCAACAGCGTGCTGACCGGTGATTGCGGAGATCTCCTTGATAACGTTATCAAGAGCCTTTGCATTATCCTTGCAGTCGCCGCAGCCGACGGATACAACGATCTTGTCGATCTTGGGGATCTGCATGGTGGACTTGTACTGGAACTTCTCCATCAGAGCAGGAGCAACTTCCTCAAGATACTTTTTCTTCATTCTTGTCATAGTAAGTTATCTCCTTTCTCAGATTTCTGCGCCGCACTTTTTGCAGACGCGAACTTTCTTGCCGTCAACGATCTTGTGGCCGACGCGAACGCCCTTGCCGCACTTATCGCAAACGAGCTGAACCTTGCTTACGTAGATGGGGGTCTCAACCTTGATGATGCCGCCGTCCTGACCCTGCTTCTGGGGCTTCTGGTGCTTGGTTGCGACGTTAACGCCTTCAACGATGACCTTCATGCCCTTGGGATCTGCGACGAGGACTTTGCCCATCTTGCCCTTGTCCTTACCGGACAGGACTATAACTTTATCGTCTTTTTTAATATTCATTCTCTTTGCCCTCCATTAAATCACTTAGGGAGCCAGGGACAGGATCTTCATGTATTCCTTGTCGCGGAGCTCACGAGCGACGGGTCCAAAGATACGAGTGCCGCGGGGGTTCTTATCGTCGGTACCGTTGATAAGAACTGCTGCGTTCTCGTCGAAACGAACATAGGTGCCGTCAGCGCGGCGAACGGGCTTTACGGTACGAACGACAACTGCCTTAACGACGTCGCCCTTCTTAACCTGGCTGCCGGGTGCTGCCTTGCGGACGGAAGCGACGATTACGTCGCCGATGGTTGCGTATCTGCGCTTGGAACCGCCAAGAACGCGGATGCACTTGATTTCTTTGGCGCCGGTATTGTCGGCAACCTTCAGATAAGTCTCCTGCTGTATCATTATGCTGCCTCCTTACTTAGCCTTTTCAACAATTTCGACAACACGCCATCTCTTGTCCTTGGACAGGGGGCGGGTCTCCATTACGCGAACGATATCGCCGATGCCGCACTCGTTGTTTTCGTCGTGTGCCTTCAGGCGGTAGGTTCTACCAATGATCTTCTTATAAGTCTTGTGTGCGACGCGATCTTCTACGATGACAACAACGGTCTTATCCATCTTGTCGGATACTACCTTGCCAACACGCACTTTACGGGAAGTTGTTCTATTTTCCATTCTGAATTACCTCCTCACTGCTCGAGTTCTTTCTCGCGAATAACAGTCTTGACTCGGGCAATGTCACGACGTACAGCGGAAATCTTCACGGGGTTTTCGAGATGATTGGTGGCATGCTGCATACGGAGCATGAACAGATCTTTCTTAAGTTCAACGAGCTTGCTTTCCAGCTCTGCTACGGACATGGAACGTATTTCATTTGCCTTCATCTTATTCACCACCGTTCTCAGACTCAGTGCCCTTAGCAATTATCTTGGTCTTGCAGGGCAGCTTGTGGCTGGCAAGGCGAAGAGCCTCGCGAGCGACCTCTTCGGATACGCCTGCGATCTCAAACAGAACCCTGCCGGGCTTAACGACTGCAACCCAGTACTCGGGAGAACCTTTACCGGAACCCATACGGGTTTCAGCAGGCTTTGCGGTAACGGGCTTGTCGGGGAAAATCTTGATCCAGACCTGACCACCACGCTTGGTGTAACGGGTCATAGCAATACGAGCTGCTTCGATCTGGTTGCTGGTAATCCAGCAGGGCTCGGTGGCCTGGAGGCCGAACTCGCCGTATGCAACAAAGTTGCCGCGGGTTGCCTTGCCCTTCATGCGACCGCGATGAACTCTGCGGTACTTAACTCTTTTAGGCATTAACATTAGTCGTTGCCTCCTTCCTTAGCAGGTGCAGCGGGACGCTGGCCACGGTTGTAGCCGCCCTGACCTGCGGGACGCTGGCCATAGCCGCCCTGACGGCGCTCGCCGTTACCCTGGCGGTTGTAACCACCCTGACGACGGTCGCCCTGACGACGGTCACCACGACGGCGACGGTCACCCTGGGGCTTGTTCATATCCATTACGCGGGGAGTGCTGCGGAGGGTCTGGGAAAGGACTTCGCCTTTGTAGATCCAAACCTTAACGCCGATGCGGCCGTAAGTGGTGGCTGCCTCTGCGAAACCGTACTCGATGTCAGCGCGAATGGTCTGGAGAGGAATGGTACCGTCATGGTACTGCTCAACGCCAGCGATTTCGCGTCCGCCGAGACGGCCGGAGCACATGATCTTGATGCCGCGTGCGCCCATACGCATTGCGCGACCCATTGCGTTCTTCATTGCGCGGCGGTGAGAAATACGCTTCTCGATCTGCTGAGCAATGTTTTCTGCTACGAGCTGTGCATTGGTATCGGGGGTGCGAACCTCAACGATGGAGATTGCAACGGGCTTGCCGATCATCTTTTCTACTTCCTGACGGAGGCGCTCGATTTCAGCGCCGCCCTTGCCGATGACAACACCGGGTCTGGAGCAGTGGATATAAATGCGAACCTTAGTGGAATCACGCTCGATTTCGATGGTAGGAACACCGGCGGAATAGAGGGTCTTCTTCAGGTATTTGCGGATGTTGTAGTCTTCGACGATAAGATCGCCGACTTTGTCTGCACGTGCGTACCAACGGGAATCCCAGTCCTTGATAACGCCAACGCGCATGCCATGAGGATTAACTTTCTGTCCCATTTATTCTGCCTCCTTCCTTAGTCTCTCTCAGCCACTACGATGGTGATGTGGCTGGTGCGCTTGTTAATGCGGTACATACGGCCCTGAGCTCTGGGTCTGCCTCTCTTGAGGATGGGGCCGCCGTTTGCATAAGCGGTCTGAACGTAGAGCTTTTCAGGATCCATTTCGAAGTTGTTTTCTGCGTTTGCACATGCGCTCTTGAGGAGCTTGATCATGTATTCGCAGCCGGCCTTGGGAGTGTTCTCCATAAGAGCCATTGCAACGTCTGCATCCTTGCCGCGAATCATGTCGCAGATGATGCTGACCTTGCGGGGAGATATACGAGCGAACTTAACTTCCGCTCTTGCCATTTTCTTTTCGTCCATGTTCTATCTCCTCCTTACTTACCGGTCTTGCTGCCTGCGTGGCCGCGGAAGGTACGGGTGGGTGCAAACTCGCCGAGCTTGTGACCGACCATATCTTCGGTGACATATACAGGAACGTGACGGCGGCCGTCGTGGACCGCGATGGTGTGTCCGACGAAGGACGGGAAAATAGTGGTCGCACGGCTCCAGGTCTTGAGAACCTTCTTCTCGCCGTTCTTATTCATTTCGTCGACTCTCTTCAGGAGCTCGGGAGCTGCGAAGGGGCCTTTCTTAATGCTTCTGCTCATTTACTTTCCCTCCTTACTTTGCGTTGCGGCGCTTGACTATGAACTTATCAGTGCGGTTCTTAGTCTTGCGGGTCTTGTAGCCGAGTGCGGGCTTGCCCCAAGGAGTTACAGGGCCGGGACGGCCGACAGGGGACTTGCCTTCACCACCGCCGTGGGGGTGGTCACAGGGGTTCATAACGGAGCCGCGAACGGTAGGACGGATGCCCATGTGGCGTTTACGTCCGGCCTTACCGATGGAAATGTTGGAGTGATCTGCGTTACCAACCTGACCGATAGTTGCCATGCAGTCCATGCGGACCTTGCGGTACTCGCCGGAGGGCAGACGAACGGTAGCCATTCCGTTTTCCTTTGCCATCAGCTGAGCTGCGACACCTGCGGAACGGACGAGCTGTGCGCCCTTGCCGGGGTAGAGCTCGATGTTGTGGATAACGGTACCAACGGGGATGTTTGCCAGAGGCAGAGCGTTGCCGGGCTTGATGTCAGCGCTTGCGGAAGCAAGAACAACGTCGCCGGCCTTCAGGCCAACAGGAGCGAGGATGTAGCGGCGCTCTTTGTCTGCGTACTCAACCAGAGCGATGAATGCGCTGCGGTTGGGGTCGTACTCGAGACGGAGAACAGTGCCTTCAACATCGAGCTTGTTGCGCTTGAAGTCGATGATACGGTACTTCTGACGGTTGCCGCCGCCCTGATGGCGAACGGTGATACGGCCATAGCTGTTGCGGCCGGAGTGCTTCTTCAGGACCTCAGTCAGGTTCTTCTCGGGTCTTGCGTGCTTGTCAACACCGTCAAAACCGGAGACTGTCATCTGTCTGCGGGCCGGAGTGGTAGGTCTGTAAGTTTTAATAGACATTCTTCATTCCTCCCCTTAAACCATGCCTTCGAAGAGCTCAATGTTCTTGGAATCTTCACTGAGCTTTACGACTGCCTTTTTCCAAGAGGCGGTTTTGCCCATGGGGTAAGCGCCGGTGCGCTTAGCCTTGCCGCGAACGTTAAGGGTGGTAACCTTGATAACGGTTACACCGAAGATTTCTTCGACAGCTTTCTTAATCTCAACCTTGTTTGCGTCCTTCGCAACCTCAAAAGCGTACTTCTTGATGTCCAGGTCTTCCATGGACTGCTCAGTGATGATGGGGCGAATGACGATATCATAAGCGGTTCTCATCTTGCGTACACCTCCTCGATTTTTGCAAGAGCTGCCTTATCGACAACGAGCTTGCGGTTGTTCAGAATCATGTAGGGGCTGAGTATAGTTGCGATAGTGGTGGTGATGCCTGCGATATTGCGTGCAGACTTGATAACCTTCTCGTCAACGCTCTCGGTGATAACGAGTGCCTTGCCGGAAACGCCGACCTTGTCGAGGAAGGTCTTGAAGGTCTTGGTCTTGATCTCATCCATCTTGAGGCCGTCAACGACGATGATTTCGTCCTCAGCTGCCTTTGCGGAGAGAGCGCTCTTAAGAGCAAGACGCTTTACCTTCTTGTTAAGGGTGTAGCTGTAATCGCGGGGCTTGGGAGCGAATGCTACGCCGCCGTGGGTCCATACGGGAGAACCCTTGTAACCTGCGCGTGCGCGGCCGGTGCCCTTCTGTCTCCAGGGCTTTGCGGTGGTGTAGGAAACTTCACCCTTGGTGAGTGCGCTCTGGGTGCCCTGACGGCAATTTGCCAGATGGTTCTTAACGGAATCGTGAAGAACGGACTTGTTCGGCTCGATGCCGAAGATGGCTGCGGAGAGCTCGATCTCACCGATCTTCTCACCTGCCATATTAAATACGTTAGCTTTAGGCATTTAAGATACTCTCCTTTCCTTACTTGTTTCTTGCGGAAGCCTTCTGCGGGTTGACACGAGCAGATGCCTTCTGCGGGTTGAGGCTGATGCCTGCGCCCTCGCCCTTCTTGATGGGCTGTACCTTTGCGGTGCTCTTTACATAAACGAGGCCGCCCTTGGGGCCGGGGATTGCGCCGCGAACAACGAGCATGTTGAGCTCTGCGTCGACCTTGACGATGTCGAGGTTCTGAACGGTAACCTGCTCAACGCCCATGTGACCGGGCATGTTCTTGCCTTTGAAGATACGGCTGGGGTCGGTGCTGGAACCCATGGAACCGGAATGACGATGAACCGGGCCGCCGCCGTGGGTCATCTTCTGGATGTGGGTGCCGTGACGCTTAACTGCGCCTGCGAAACCGTGGCCCTTGCTGATGCCGGTAACGTCGACCTTGTCGCCTTCTGCGAAGGTGTCGGCCTTGATAACGTCGCCAACGTTCATTTCTGCTGCGCCCTCGAGCTTGAACTCTTTAAGGTGCTTCATCATCTCTACGCCTGCCTTCTTCAGGTGGCCTGCTTCGGGCTGGGAGAGCTTCTTTTCGGCTACTGCTTCGTAACCGAGCTGGACTGCTTCGTAGCCTTCCTTCTCAACTGTCTTCTTCTGGGTTACCACGCAGGGACCTGCTTCGATGACAGTTACAGGAATGACCTTGCCCATTTCGTCGAAGATCTGCGTCATGCCGACCTTCTTGCCGATAATGGCTTTTTTCATTATTTTTTCCTCCTATTGGTTATTGGTTACCTCGCTTAGTCGCGGCTTGCGCCGTGCCAGAGGCTGGCAACTTAACCCGTCCGCATTCGCAAGTTACGGACTATGGGTTGTTGATGTGTGTGGGTACGCGCTTACGCGTAATTAAATAAAGTAGGGATTTGCGGGTAAACAAGGTATGAACCGCCAAGCTGAAATTGATTCAGAATTTTTTGTTGCGAAAAGACGCTTTCTCGCAGGAATACTTTGTGTATTTCAAGAGGAAGCAACGCATTCGCAGTGGAAAATTCAATCAAGGTCGCGCAGGGGGTTTATTCCGCGTTTACCTTTTACAGCTTGATTTCGATCTCTACACCTGCGGGCAGCTCGAGGGACATAAGAGCCTCGACGGTCTTCTGGGTCGGGGTCATGATGTCGATGAGGCGCTTGTGGGTGCGGCGCTCAAACTGTTCGCGGCTGTCTTTGTACTTATGAACAGCGCGCAGGATGGTGACGATCTCTGTCTTGGTGGGCAGAGGGATGGGGCCGGAGACGGTAGCGTCAGTGCGCTTAGCAGTTTCAACAATGGTCTCAGCTGCCTTGTCGATGAGCTGATGGTCATAGGCCTTGAGTCTGATGCGGATCATGTTTTTGTTGCTTGCCATTAGTTTTTCCTCCAAATTCGTACGTTTTTTCGACAGCGTTGGGCTCTGCCGTTTGTCCCGTACGGATGAAGCTTATTTTGTACACTCAACCGTGCGTATCAAACCCTGTCCGAAAAACAAACCGGCCTTTCAGCCGGTCTGATTCCGTGCAAGTGATATACGCGGTGCACGAAATGCTTCAGCCGCCCGATTGCGTACCGACTATCCAGCCGATACCGGACATACTCCACGAAAGTTACCTCGTTTTCACGAGCAATCTTCCGCTTCATCGCATAATACGCCCATTAGCAACTCACAGGCGCTTTCATAGAATAACAAAACTTGCACTTGCTGTCAAGATTAATTTTGTATTTTTCGTAGATTTTTCAATTATTTTTTTGTGAAAGCTCAACAAAGCGAATTTGCCCCAATATCTTGTGTTTTTCCCTCTGATTTGACACTATTCGAGGATAAAAAGCATGCTTGCTTTTTGCAAGAGCATAGAAGCAAAGCTTCCCCCGGCGACAGCAATGCAAATTTTCCGAAACTTCTCGTGGCTCCCCTTGTCAGTGGTCTGTCTGCGTTAGCAGACTGAGGGGTAGTTACTCTAAACTCTGCGCTTTTATCTTCTCTCCCTCCGAGTTTTGCTTCGCAAAACCCACCTCCCTCGTCAGAGGGAGGCAATCTCAGGAGTTACTGCGCACTTCTCTGGCTCCCCTTGTCAGGGGAGCTGTCAACGGAGTTGACTGAGGGGTAGTGATTCCCCTCCGCGCTGATTTGATGCTCTGTCGAACTTACGCCTTTCCCCGTTTCGGGCAGCGCGGTAGAGATTACTCCGCACCGAAATGTTGATCTGTCGAACATACTCCTTTGTCCGGTTCGGGCAGTGCAGTTAAAGTTCCCTCCCAATGTAAGCCGATATAAAAAAGCTTCGCTCTGGGAGGAAGGGTTCCAATTACCCAACGACCATAAGCGAAGCCGGCTTCTCTGATAATATACGCAAGTTCCGGGAAAATGTCAAGTTGCGCACTTTGATATTTCGGTTTTAAGTTTTTCTTCTCTTTCGAGGATATCCTTCGCGCCGCGGAGCAGTATCTCCCCTGCTTCCGTCAGCCCGATTACCCTGTTGCCCCGCTCGATGAGCCGCACACCCAGCTCCCGTTCAAGCGCAGTGACTGCGCGGGAAATGCTGGAGTGGCTGGTGTAAAGCCGCTCCGCCGCACGGGTGAAGCTGCCTGTCTCGGCAACCGCGGCAAAGGCCCTTAACTGTTCAATCTCCATAGTTTGAGAAATACCGCATTAATAATTAAATGTATGAGGCAGGAGGTCGCGGAGGCGGTAGCTAACATATCTGCCGTCAGCCTTTGCGCACAGAACCTCGAGCTGACCGTCAGGGCAGAACTCGGAAAGGAACTGTCTGCAAGAGCCGCAGGGCATGCAGTAGTTTTCGCTCTCGGCATAGATCGCGATTCGCAGGAAATCGGTGCTGCCCTCGCTGACAGCCTTGACGCAAGCGGTGCGCTCAGCGCAGATTGTATCGCCAAGCGCGGCATTTTCGATGTTGCAGCCGGTGAAAAGCTTACCGTCGCGGCACTCGATTACGGCGCCGACGGCAAACTTGGAATAGGGTACGTATGCTCTTTGTGACGCCTTTTTCGCAAGGGCGAGAAGCTCCATATCAGTCATTCCAATTCTCCTTACTCTCTGTTATTCTTTGTTTCAGCTGTCGCCCGCGATTGTTTCCGCGAAGCTTATCTTCCAGTTCTGGAAATTGCACAGGGGGTTGTTCTCGTTAACCTGAATTCCGTCTATGAGTCCGCGATGGGTGACCATCTGGTGCTTCTCATAGCAGATAGGGATAAGGTATGCGTTGTTGCAAAGGTAAGCGCTCATGGTTTCCGCCGCATCGTAGCGATCATCGTCGGAGGCGGAAAGATAGGCGGAAATGTATTCTTCAAGCTTCGGGTCGGCTACCGAGCCGTAGTTGAGCTTGCCCTCGGCGCACAGAAGTCTTGACGGGTCGAAATCGGAATTGAGTCTTACCTCGCCATAATACAAATCGAAGTTGCCCGCTTCAACAGCTTCCTTGTATGCCTCCCAGCTCAGGGCGTTGACCTCGACCTCAACTCCCAGATCCTTCATATCGGAGGCAAACTGATGGGCGGCGTTAATCTTCTCGCTGCTGGCAGCGCAGACAACAAAACTGAGCACAACGTCAAGATAGTTCTCCTCGCTGGTTCTGAGCTCCAGATAACCGTCATCGTCCAGATCCTTGAGTCCCGCGTTTTTGAGGATGCGCTCAACCTTTTCAAGGCTGTATTTGTTCTGATTGTTGACGGTTGAGCTGTAATACTGACTTGCCGGACTTATGATCTGCGTCGTTGCAAGACCGTAACCGCCGAGCTGTTCGGTGACGATGGCATCGCGGTCAAAGGCAAGGCTGACCGCCGCGCGCATAAAGTCATATCTGAGAATTGAGCTCGCCATGTTTATGCCGACATAATGGAGGTTAGTCGTGTTAAATCCGCGGATCTCGTTTGTTGCACCGTAACCCAGATTGGTGGGTGCGGTGGGGTCATTCATAACGATGTCGATGAGGGAGTCCTCAAAGGCGGATATAGTTGAATCAACGGTGTTGTATTCGGAAAGGTATATTGTCTTAAGCGGCAGGGTCTTGTAAGAATAGTATTTCTTGTACGCCTGAAGCTTTTTGTGGTTTCTGGAATATGCGTAAGGACCCGAGCCCTGAGGGAATTCGCTCCCGAAGCTTCCGTCCTTTATGACGGGTATGGCGAGGAGCTTGGGGAACTGGGTGTTCACCTTTGATATGTTTACGTTGAAGCTGCCGGCATCGTTAACGGAAACGCCGCTAACATAGTAAAGCCTGCTTCTGTAGCGGTCGGCATTCATTGCGCACCTCAGCGAATAGGCAACGTCATACGCGGTAAGATGGCTTCCGTCATGGAAGTATCTGTCCTCGGCGACGGTAAAGGTCCATGACTTGCCGTCCTCGCTGGTCCAGCTTGTAATGACGTTGGGCACCGCCTCAAAGCTGTTGTCGACCTCGATCATGTTTTCGTAAATGAGGTTGCATATAAGCTGGTTGTTTGTGTTTGTGGCGGTCAGCGGATTCATGCTGTATCCGCTGCTGTAATTCAGGGTGAAAACATTGTCGGCGGCGCTTGTCTGCTTAAGCTCCTGTCCCGCACTCTGCCCCGTTATATCGTCTGTGACGTCTGTGCCGCCGCAGGCGCAAAGCGAAAATGTCATCACCGCGGCACACATAAGTGCCGCAAGTCTTGTCGGTCTGTTTGTCATGGCTTATCCTTTCAAAGCATGATAACCGCGGCCATGGAGCCGCGCACTCCCTCTGTTCCCCTGTGGGACCAGTATTTATCCTGATTGCACATGGTGCACTCAGTTGAAACATCGATGTTTTCCTTCTTAAGACCCAGCTGCAGAAGCCGTCTTTCGTTTGCTCCGCGAAGGTCAACATGGGTCTTGCCGTTTTCCTTCTTTTCCAAAAGTCCCTCGGTTTCGCCGCCGAGATACTTTTCCACTGCCGCCGGCACATCGTCATCGCACTCGAAGCAGCACTTACCGATGCTCTCGCCTATGGCGGCATGGATGTTTTCGGGCTTCGCGCCCAGCTTCACCATCTTGAACACCGCAGCGCCGAGAATATCCGCAACGGAGCTTTTCCAGCCGCAGTGGACAGCGGCGATAACTCCCGCCTCGGCATCCTCCATAAGCACGGGAACGCAGTCGGCTATATAAATAAGTATGGGGAGATTCTTTATGTTCGTAACAAGGCCGTCGGCATTGTACGGAACAGGTGTGCCGATTTCGTGGCGGTCTTCCTCACTCGCCTCGCGCACCTCGACCTCGTGCACCTGCTTTGTGACAACGAAGTCGTCCTTTCCGCAGGAAAAAATCTCGCCCGCTCTGCGGTAGTTTTCCTTGACGCACTCAATGTCATCACCGCGGTTTTCGCCAAAGTTCCACGAGTCCCATACACCCGTGCTCACACCGCCGATGCGGGTTGTGAACATATGCTTTGACGAAAGCACCGAGCTTTCCATGTATACGCAATCATTATACTTCTTTTCAACAAAAGACATAATAATACCTCAATTCATTCAGCATTTTTCTTTGCTTTGCCAAAGAAAAACGCTTGCAAAAAGAAACGCAATCAAAGGAAAGCATCCCTTTGAAAACCTTCGGCGGTGGATTATAGAATTGTGTTCTATATCCGCTCCGTAGTCTTTGCTCCTGCCTCCCCCGATGCAGCAATTAAGCTAATCTTTATGTGAGCCGCACGCACATCTTTACGGCTACTGCGCAATAGCCCTGTAATACACCGCGGTTGGCAGGTGTACATTGCTTAAGCGGTGCGCGGGATTAGTCGGCACATATTCCTTGTACCCAAGGGCGGATATGAATGGGACCGTGTGCTGAAGTTACACAGCGCAGGTTCCAAGGGTAAGACCCTTGGTCTGTTTCTTTTGGAACTTTTCTTTGCAGAGGCAAAGAAAAGTGGAAAGATTTACTCGTTCCTGCCGCAGCACTCCTTATACTTGAGTCTGCGTGAGCCGTCGGGCTTCATCTTGCCGCAGGGGCAGGGATCGTTGCGGCCGGGCTTTGCGACCTTCTTTACGGGCTGCTTCTTGACGGGCTCGCCGCCCACATTAGCCGCGGCGTTCTTTGCAACCGCCTTGCGCTGAATGGGCTGGGCGGAACGCACCTGAACGGTGTAGATGCGGCGGACAGTTTCCTCGCGGATACCGTTTATCATAGCCTCGAACATATCAAAGCCCTCTTTCTTGTACGCATCAACGGGCTTGACATTGCCGTAGCCGCGCAGACCGATGCCGCGCTTGAGCTCTGCCATTGCATCTATATGATCCATCCAGTATTCGTCAACAACGCGGAGCATGATGACTCTCTCCAGCTCGCGCATGAGCTTGTTGCCGTCGGGAGCAACACCGAAGCCCTCCTCGCGCTTGTCGTAAACTTCCTGCGCGATGTCATAGACCATATCGGTGAGCTTTTCGACAGTTACTCTGCCGCTGATTTCGTCCAGCTTAATGCTGCCGTGGGCAAGGAACAGCTTTTCAAAGGGCGAAAGTGCCTCATCCAGATGCTCCTGATTTTCGGGGCTTCCGCCTGCGAGAGCATCGTTAAGGTTGGTGCTGATGAACTCGCGGATCATGCTGTTGATATGCTCGCGCAGATCCTCGCCGTCGAGAACCTTGCGGCGTTCGTCATAGATGATGTTTCTCTGTTGGTTCATAACATCGTCGTATTCAAGAACGCTCTTACGGGTCTCGAAGTTGCGGCTTTCAACGGTCTTCTGAGCCTGCTCGATCGCATTGCTCAACATCTTATGGTCAAGAGGAGTGTCCTCGTCAACGCCGAGGGACTCCATAATATTCATCAATCTCTCCGAGCCGAACAGACGCATAACATCATCGGGCATTGCGATGTAGAAGCGGCTCTCGCCGGGGTCGCCCTGACGGCCTGAACGTCCGCGGAGCTGATTGTCGATTCGCCTTGATTCGTGGCGCTCCGTGCCGAGGATGTAAAGTCCGCCTGCGGCTCTGACCTTTTCTGCCTCTGCGGAGCAGACCTCTTTATGTGCAGCCATGCGCTCTGCGAACATCTGACGCGCGGCGAGTATCTCCTCGTCCTCGGTATCGGCGTAGCCCGTTGCCTCGGCGATGACCTCATCGGAATAGCCCGCCTTGCGCAGGTCGGTCTTTGCAAGATACTCGGGGTTGCCGCCCAGCATGATGTCGGTGCCTCGACCTGCCATGTTGGTCGCGATAGTTACCGCGCCCAGCTTACCTGCCTGAGCGACGATCTCCGCTTCCTTTTCATGGTGCTTCGCGTTGAGGACATTGTGCTTGACTCCGCTGCGCTTGAGCATGGCGGAGAGGTATTCGCTCTTTTCGATGGAAACTGTGCCGACCAGAACGGGCTGTCCCTTTTCGTGGCACTCGATAATCTGATTTAAGATTGCGCGGTTCTTGCCGGTTTCGTTTTTGTATACAACATCCTCGCGGTCAATACGCGCGATGGGCTTGTTGGTGGGAATCTCCACTATGTCCAGACGATAGATCGTGCCGAATTCCTCTTCCTCGGTGAGAGCGGTACCGGTCATGCCGGAAAGCTTGTCGTAAAGTCTGAAATAGTTCTGGAAGGTGATAGTCGCAAGAGTCTTGTTCTCGCGCTGAACGTCAACACGTTCCTTTGCCTCGATTGCCTGATGCAATCCCTCGCTGTAGCGGCGGCCCAGCATAATGCGGCCCGTGAACTCGTCAACAATCAGAACCTCGCCGTCTTTAACCACATAGTCAATGTCCTTCTTCATAACGCCGTGGGCGCGCAGAGCCTGATTGATGTGGTGGCTGAGGGTTGAGTTTTCAATATCGGCATAGTTCTCGAGACCAAATGCACGCTCTGCTTTTGCGATGCCGCGTGCGGTAAGTGTTGCGGTTTTCGCCTTTTCGTCAATTATGTAGTCGGCATCGATGTCCTCGTCCTCTTCCTCCTTGGAGTCGGTGGAGGCATACACCTTTTTGCTCAGGCGCTTTACGAAATCGTCTGCCTGACGGTAAAGGTCGGTGCTTTCGTCGCCCTGACCGGAAATAATAAGAGGAGTACGCGCTTCGTCTATGAGGATGGAGTCGACCTCGTCGACGATTGCAAAGGAGTGGCCGCGCTGAACCATGTTCTCCTTATAAATCGCCATGTTGTCGCGGAGGTAGTCAAAGCCCATCTCGTTGTTTGTGCCGTAGGTAATATCCGCCTCATAAGCGGCCTTACGCTCTTCGTTGGTAAGGCCATGGACAATAAGGCCCACGGACAGACCCATAAAGCGGTGAACCTTGCCCATCCATTCGCTGTCGCGTCGGGCAAGATAATCGTTGACGGTTACAACATGAACACCCTCGCCTGCAATCGCGTTAAGGTATGCAGGGAGAACGGCCACAAGGGTTTTGCCTTCGCCGGTTTTCATCTCGGCAATTCTGCCCTGATGCAGAACAACGCCGCCGATAAGCTGAACGCGGAAGGGCTTCATTCCGAGAACACGCCATGATGCTTCGCGCACTGCGGCGAATGCCTCGGGCAGGAGCTCATCGAGCTCCTCGCCTGCGTTGTAGCGCTCTTTGAACTCTGCGGTTTTTGCCTTGAGCTCCTCGTCGCTGAGCTTTGCAAAATCGGGCTCCAAGGCCTCTATCTTATCCACGATGGGATATATTTTTTTCAGTTCACGGTCGGTGTGATTTCCAAAAAGCTTATTTAAGAATCCCATAATTTTCTCCTTTGCGTTTGGGAATATTATTCGTTATTATCTGTGGCCATAACGGCTCCCCTTGTCAGGGGAGCTGACTGCGCAGCAGACTGAGGAGCAGTCTGTAATCAGCTGCCTTCAGCAGAGGCTATTTGTCCATAATAATTGATTAATCATTATACCATGAAATTATGAATAAAAAAAGAGAAAAGCAAAGAAAAATGACTTCTTTCGCTTGAAGCGAAAGGAAAAATGCTATAAAATAGAATGGATAAATTATGAGGAGGTGCGGCATGGACGCAAGAAAGCGACACACTCTGATATGGAAAGGCGCGCGACCCATAGCAATAGCCGGCTCAAAGCTGTTTTTCAACTATACGGCGGATGTCTGCCGCGAGGAAGGCCCCTTCCTTGTGCTGTCAAACCACAACACAGATTTAGACCCCATGCTCACAGCCTGCTCATTCCCCGACCCGCTCTATTTTGTTGCAAGCGAGCACATTCTCCGTCAGGGCAGAATATCCGACTTTGTAAAATACATCACCGAGATAATCGCCCGTCAAAAGGGCGGCAGCAGCTCGGCAACAATAAAGAACATCGTCCGCCACCTTAAGGACGGCCACAGCGTATGCCTCTATCCCGAAGG
>R27__coassemble_590_pt1 | contig 21843 bp, 21 predicted proteins | sample R27__metabat2_high_PE_005 | metagenome-assembled genome bin R27 | reverse complement strand
GTTAAGAAGATCGCTCAGCAGTCTGAGACCGGTTCCGCAACCACCATCATCTCCGGCCTTTCCGTCGGCATGATGTCCACCTGGATCCCCGTAGTTCTCATCTGCGTTGCAATCTTCATCGCATTCAAGTGCGACGGCCTCTACGGTATCGCTCTTGCAGCAGTTGGCATGCTCTCCACCACCGGTATCACCGTTGCAGTTGACGCATACGGTCCTATCGCTGACAACGCAGGCGGCATTGCTGAGATGAGCTACCTCGATCCCGAAGTTCGCGAGATCACCGATAAGCTCGACGCAGTCGGCAACACCACCGCAGCAATGGGCAAGGGCTTCGCAATCGGCTCCGCAGCTCTGACTGCTCTGGCTCTGTTCTGCTCCTTCACTCAGGCTACCGGCCTTGCAGACGCAGAGGTCGCACTCACCAACCCCAACATCGTTATCGGCCTCCTCATCGGCGGTATGCTTCCCTTCGTATTCTCCGCCATGACCATGGACTCCGTTTCCAAGGCTGCATACAAGATGATCGAAGAAGTTCGCCGTCAGTTCCACACCATTCCCGGCATCATGGAAGGTACTGCAAAGCCCGACTACAAGAAGTGCGTTGCAATCTCCACCACTGCTGCTCTTAAGGAAATGCTGGTTCCCGGCGTTATGGCAGTTGTCGTTCCTCTTCTCGTTGGCTTCGTTCTCGGTTCCGCTGCTCTTGCAGGTCTGCTTGCAGGCGCACTCGTTGCAGGCGTTATGATGGCTATGTTCATGTCTAACGCAGGCGGCGCATGGGACAACGCAAAGAAGTACATCGAAGAAGGCAACCACGGCGGCAAGGGCTCCGAAGCTCACAAGGCTGCTGTTGTCGGCGACACCGTCGGCGACCCCTTCAAAGATACCTCCGGTCCTTCCATCAACATCCTCATCAAGCTGATGACTGTTGTTTCCACTGTTTTCGCAGTTGCATTCAAGGTAAACGGTATCTTCTAATTTAAGACCTTTTAAGCCCCCGACCTCCACAGGTCGGGGGCTTTTTACATTATGTTAACAAACGGTGTTGACAAAGGGTGTATAATATCATAGTTAAGTAATTTAGTAAGTTATCCATACTTTCAGAACAGGAGAAACTAAATGAAAAAGATATTAAAGCCGACTGTGGCTGTAATGCTGGCTTTCGTGCTGGTATTCGCTCTTGCCATTGCGGCAGTTCCCTCTGCATATGCAACGCAGGCTGAGATCGATTCGCTTAAATCTCAGCGCGATAATTTGAAAAGTCAGCAGAGTGAGGTTCAGTCAACCATTGATTCGCTCAAGAACAAGCAGGCAGGCTACCTTGAAATAAAGGCTGCACTTGACCAGAAGAGCGACCTCACCATGCAGCAGATTTCAAACCTCAATGAGCAGATTGACCTTAACCAGCAGCTCATCGACGAGAAAACAGTTGAGGTCGAAGCAGCGCAGAAGACGGCTGACGAACAGCTTGAAAAGTATAAAAAGCGCGTGCGCGTCATGGAGGAAAACGGAAGATATAATTATCTTGAGGTTTTATTCGGCGCAGGCAGCATCGGCGAATTTCTGAGTCTTATGGATGATATCGGCGATATCATGAAGAGCGACAAGGAACTTGAGGACGCTTACCGTCAGGCAGTTGAGGATCTCAAGGCCGCAAAGAAGGAATACGAAGATGCGCAGGCTGAAATGAAGACCAAGAAGGCTGATCTTGTTGTTCTCAACGACCAGCTTGAGCAGGAAATCAGCGAGGCAGCCGCAGTTGTCAATGCTATTCAGAAGGATATCAACGCAAACGCAGAAGTCCTCAACCAGATTCAGGCACAGAACGCGGAACTCGAATCAAAAATCAACGCAAAGGTTCAGGAGCTGAATGCGCAGGCTCAGGCGCAGGCTCAGGCTTCTTCCGGCGGCGGCAACAGTGCTCCTTCCGGCGGTGGCGCTTCGGGAACAGGTTCTCTTATCTGGCCCTCTACCTCCACATACATAACCAGCGTTCAGGGTCCTCGTACTCACCCTGTTACCGGTCAGTATAAGAATCACGGCGGCACCGATATTGGCGCAAGCTACGGTTCTCCTATCTATGCCGCTGACAGCGGAACAATCGCAACCGTCGGTTATGACGCAAACGGATATGGCAACTATGTTATGATTAACCATGGCAACGGCATGCAGACCCTTTACGCTCACATGAGTTCTGTTGCCGTATCTCAGGGTCAGTCCGTATCTAAGGGACAGACTATCGGCTATGTCGGCTCCACGGGTCTTTCAACCGGTGCTCACCTACATTATGAGCTGTATGTAAACGGAGCAAGAGTCAATCCGCAGAATTATTATTCCGGAATCGGTTTTACATACTCCCCCAACGCCTAAGCCCGGAAAAACAAAAAATCAAACCGGATATCACATGATATCCGGTTTTTTTACACCAAAACCTTGCCAAAATCATGAAATGCGGATATAATTCATTTGTTATATCCTTATTAGGAGGCAAACATGAAGTTCGTTAAAACTCTTATATTAACAATTCTGCTTCTGGTTTCCTGCTCCGTACTGGCACTGCTTGTATTCATGCGCAGTGATGCGGCGCCCGACCTGAGCGCAGCTCCGGAGGCAAAGTCCGACCCCGTTGCAACAAGCACGCCCGCACCAACACCTACACCCGAACCCGAATACTTTACAATATCTTTTGTTGGCGATAACACACTTTCATCCTCCAATATAAACTCCAGCTTCAGAACTACTGTCGGTGACAATATGGCCTACCCTTACGCCAATACCGTCAAATACTTCAGCGAGGATGACCTCACCATAGCAAACCTTGAATGTGTATTTTCGGACAAGACCCTTTATTCAAACGAGATGTTCGCATTCAAGTCCCCCACATCCTACACCGGAATTCTGACTGAGGGCAGCGTTGAATTCGTAACCGTTGCAAACAACCACGCTAATGACTTCGGCCAGAAAGGCTACGATGACACCTGTGCAGCACTTGAGTCCGGCAAAATCGCTTATGCAGGAGAAAACGAAACTGCCGTATACGAAACCGAGAGCGGTCTCAAGGTTGGCATCTACTGCGCATACAACTCCGTTTCCGCAAAAAATGTTGAAGCAGGAATTGCCAAGCTTCAGGAGCAGGACGTTGAGTACATAATCTGCGCACTTCACTGGGGCGAGGAAGGCACATACAAGCCCAAGGACTCTCAGATAGAGATTGCACACGCCGCAATCGACGCAGGTGCAAACGTAGTCTACGGCTCACATCCCCATGTTCTCCAGCCCGTTGAAGAATATGAAGACGGCATTATCTTCTACAGCCTCGGCAACTGGAGCTTCGGCGGCAACACCAACCCCAAGGACATGGACACTGCCATTGTTCAGGTAAAGGTCATGCGCGACAGTGACGGCAAGATCAGCACCGATTCCTTCGAGCTTATCCCCTGCTGCATGAGCAGCACGGCAAAATACAACGACTTCTGTCCCACTCCTTACGAAAAGGACAGCGATGAGTACAAGCGCACAATGAGCAAGCTGGACGGCAGCTTTGACGGCGGCAACCTCAACGTTGACTACTCATTCCTGTATAATCGCTAAACAAAAAAGACTATAAAAAAATCGGTAAGCATGATGCTTACCGATTTTTTATTTAAGCCATATTTCAACAGCCTTACCGTTGTCTTTAATCCTGATTCCGTTTCTTTCGGACATTATTTTAAAGGCACAGTACAAATCCCCGACCGAGCCGGTGATATGAAGAATAAATGTTATGTAAACTAACCAGAAAATTCCCCGCGGTACTGCAAAGAGCAGCCCGAGAAGTATCGCTCCGATTATCACGAAAGGTGAAAGGCTTATGAGGATATACTCAGCTTTGCCGACCGACCCCTTATTCCCCACGTATGGGTAAAACTTATCAAAGCCGGTTCTGGCACTGTGGCCCGTAAGTACCTTCGTTGCGATAATATGTATCAACTCATGCAGGGCAAGGCTTGCCGCCATACACAGCACAAGCACCCCTGCTCTCAAAATGAATTTGTTAAGATTCGGTACATTGTATATTTCCTTAAAAGGCACTATCAGGCATCCGACAGCAAACATCGCAATTCCCACAAGTGCCGAAGCTAAGTTTACATAAAACTTTAGCTTTTTGTTTTTTCTGACGTCAAATGAATACAGTTTTTCTGACGAACTTGAAAATCCTTTCATATTTCCCCCCGGTGTTTTTGCTTAGGGCAGAGGTATCGCCTTATCAAGTATTACTTTTCCGAAGCACAGAAGAACTATATCGGAGCTGGATTTAATCTCAACGTCCGCGTCTTTCCTATCGCGGTTTGCCGAGAACAGATAGACATTTCCTTCGTAATCCTGGCAATACTGCTTGCATTTCATATCACCGTCAACGAAGAAAAGTCCCACATCTCCGTCATGGATAATCGCGCCGCGCTTGCAAAGCACAACCGAGCCATCGGCAATATAAGGCTCCATACTGTCGCCGTCTATACGAACGGCAAAGTCGGCAGAGCTTGATGCCGGCACCTCATAGTCCTCAAAGTCCTCGCCTATGGCCGGAGAAGCGTAGCCTGCTGCGGCAGGAGTGAGGTAAAGCGGAATAATCCTGGTCTTGTCCTCCTGCTCGGTTTCGCTCTGCTCAATGCGGCGGTACTCATGGTTCAGCACCATACTTGCAAGCTCTTTGCCTGATTTATCGAGCCTTCTGTACTGCTGAATGAGCTGCCATTCGTCGGTATTGGGAAGCTCCGGCAGCTCTATGTTCTCGCACATACGCTCTACAGGCACTTTAAGCTCAGCGCAAATGCGCATCATCAGATCAAAATCAACCTTCTGATTGTCTCGTTTTACCATGCTGTAAAGCGTCTGCGGCGATATATTCAGTCTGCGCGCAAGCTCGCTTATATTCGTGCCCTGCTCGTCGAGTATTTCCTTAAGCATAGAGCCTCTCATAACTCCAATACCTCCACTCTTATCGAAATACAAAGATGCTGTAATATTATCATTGTTATCAAATTATGTCAAGGAATAATCGGATTTGTCAAAATTACGTGATTGCAGACTTGACATAAATTGAAGCAGTGCGTACCATAATACATGAACATTCTTTCATATGTTGGAGCGATAATCATGGATGAATATGTGCGTTCCGAAAAAACACCTCACATCGATATTGTTGGCAGCGCGATGAGCGATATGCCCGATGACGTCACGCTTTGCAAACTGGCGGAGCTTTTCCGTGTCTTCGGTGATTCCACCCGTATACGTATATTATATGCGCTTTCAAGGCAGGAAATGAGTGTTTGCAGTATTGCAGAGCTATTAAATGCTTCCCAATCTGCTGTATCCCACCAGCTTCAGACTCTTAGGGAGAAAAGCCTTGTCAAATACCGTCGCGAGGGCAGGACTGTTTTTTATTCTCTGGACGATGAGCATATCTTCAACATAGTCGTTCAGGGTATCAAACACGTAAAGGAGTGAGACCATGCCTGATAGTAGAAAAAAGCCCAAAAACAAAATATTCAGACTGGAGCTCTTCTCCATTGCACTGGGAGCGGCTTTGCTTGCAGCAATATGGATTCTGACCTCCGTATTCAATTTCAAGAACTGGATTACGCTTTTGCTGTTTCTCGTTCCCTTTATCTTTGCGGGCTATAACGTTTTGCTTGAAGCACTTGAAAAACTATCAAGCGGAAAACTCCTCAACGAGGCTTTTTTTATGACTATTGCCTCTATCGGTGCGATATGTATTGGCGAATACCCCGCAGCGGTTGGAATTATGCTCTTCTACCGCCTTGGCAAAGCATTCGAGCATTATGCTGTCAGCAAAACGCGCCGTTCGATTTCCGAGCTTAAAAGAATCCGCCCCGAATATGCAAACGTCGAAGTCAAAGGCAAACTGAAAAAAGTTGACCCCGCCAGGCTGCGGGTTAATGAGCTCATAATTATACTCCCCGGCGAGATAATCCCGCTTGACGGCATCGTCGTTGACGGTATGAGCTCAATCGACACTTCGGCACTTACTGGTGATTCTTCGCCGTGTGATGTGGCTGTCGGCTCCCCTGTTGTTTCCGGCTGCTTGAATGTGACGCGGCCTATTCGTATCAGAGTTACAAGTCGCTATGAAAACTCCACGGTATCCAAGATACTTGAGCTTGCTCAGCACTCACCCAAGCTGAAGCCTCGCCGTGAAGCCCGTATAAATCGCTATGCCCGCATATACACCCCCGTTGTTGTCTTATGCGCAATTCTCCTTGCAGTTATACCGTCCATTATTGACGGCAACTGGACAGAATGGCTGCGCAGGGCAGTGATACTTCTGATTATCTCATGCCCCGGTGCCGTTGTTCTCTCTATTCCGCTTACATTCTTAGGCGGCATTGGAGGAGCTTCAAAATGCGGCATATTCATAAAAGGCTCAAATTATCTTGAAGCTCTGGCCGATGTTTCCACGGTGGTTATGGACAAGACCGGCACCGTTACCGAGGGCAGCTTCTCTGTCACGGGAATTGAGCCTGTCGGCATAAGCCGCTCTGACCTAATAACCCTTGCAGCAGCGGCGGAGAGCTATTCAGAGCATCCCATAGCCCAGTCACTGCGCAAGATCTGCCCAAAGATGCCGGACGCATCTCTTATAGAGAACGTACGTGAAGTTCCCGGCCGCGGTGTTTCCGCAACCGTCTGCGGCAGACAAGTCCTCGTCGGCAATGTATCGCTTATGCGTGCTGCCGGCATTGAGCCGCCCAACACAGACAGAACGAAAAAGACCGTAGTCCACGTAGCCTCAGACGGCGTGTATGCCGGTTACATCACAATTGATGACAGCATTAAAGCCGGTGCAAGAGAAAGCGTGCGAGGCCTCTACTCCCTTGGCGTTGAGAAGATTGTTATGCTCACGGGCGATAACTATGCAACGGGTCGTCTTGTCGGCGACTCTCTCGGTGTAAACGATGTTATGGCTCATCTTCTGCCCGATGACAAGGTCGCCGCTGTTGAAGAGCTTATGCGCGAACAGCACACGGGTACTCTGCTCTTCATAGGCGACGGAGTTAAGGATGCGCCGGTTCTGAAAGAAGCAGATGTCGGTGTCGCAATGGGCGTTATGGGCTCAGGTAATGCAGTTAAAGCCGCTGATGTTGTAATTGCGCAAGATGACATCAGAATGCTTCCTTTTGCGGTTTATGTCGGAAAACGAACTGTCGACATCACGAAGCAGAATATGTGGTTTTCTTTGGCAGTAAAGTTTGTTATAATGATTCTCGGCGTTCTCGGCATAATTAACATATGGGTGGCTGTTATTGCCGATGTGGGAGCGCTTATCATTACCGTTTTAAACGCAACGCGCGCACTGGCGGTCAGCTATAAGTAAGGTTATTTTATGAACACATACGATTTTGACGAAACAATTTTCTATCCCAATTCCGCATGGACATTCGGAAACTGGTGCTTTAAAAGGAATCTCCCCCGCACTCTTCGTTCCGTTCCTTATCTCATCCGAGCGACAGTACAGTTTCTTTTTAAGCGCATTTCCGCAGGCACATTTAAAATGAAGCTGTTCCACTTCATGCGCTATGTCCCTGACCCGGACAGCGAAATAAAGCAATTCTGGGATGAACACGAAAGCCGCATCAGCGAATGGTACCTCAGGCAAAAGCGTGAAGATGACGTAATCATATCCGCATCTCCCGATTTTCTTATTGAAGAAATCGGAAACCGTCTCGGAGTTCGCGTAATCGCAACAAAGATGGATAGGCACACCGGCGAGTTTTTAAGTAAAAACTGTTCGGGCGAAGAGAAGGTGCACCGCTTCTATGAGGCTTTCCACGATGGTAAAATCGAAGCATTCTACTCCGATTCATTTGTTGATACGCCTATGGCAAAAATAGCTGACAAGGCATATATGATCGTAGATAAGGGGCAGCGCCCCGTTCCGTGGCCGGAAAGCAAATAAGAATTTAACCCTCCGTCGTATGACGGAGGGCTTTTTCTTCATATAATCGAACATGAAGAAAAACAAGCTTATGTTTAACACCGCACTAATGACAGGCTCTTCACTTTTGATGAGCCTAATAAGTATGTCATTTCAAGTGTGGCTGGCGGGAAAAATAGGCACAGGCGGTATAGGTCTGTACCAGCTTGTACTGTCTGTTTCCATGCTCTGCACAACCTTTGCCGTTTCGGGCATACGCTTTGCCACAACGCGGCTTATATCCGAGGAGATCGGCTCTAAGTGCTTCGAAACAATCAAATCCGCTATGCTGCGATGCTTCGGATACAGTATATTCTTCGGTCTGGCGGCATTTATAATCCTTTCCTCCATCGCAGAACCCGTTGGTTTCCTGTGGATTGGTGACGCAAGATGCGTCAAGTCCCTGCGTATTATGGCTTATGCGATGCCTTTCATCGCGCTGTCCTCGGTGATCAGCGGCTATTTCACTGCCTGCGGCAGAGTTTGGAAAACGACCACTGTTCATTTCATCGAGCAGCTTATAAGCATCGCTCTGGTAGCCTTTTTCCTGCTGCGTACTCCCGCGGGTGATATTGAAAAAAGCTGCGCCGCAGTCATGCTTGGCACAGTCTGCGGCGATATCATATCCTTTATACTCATGTTCGGCTTCTATCTGTTTGATAGAAATTGTTATGTAAACCAATCTCGCGGCACTCAGCTTACATCCAGAATGCTTAAGGTTGCGCTCCCTCTTGCGTTTTCTGCGTACGCGCGATCCTCGCTCTCCACTCTGGAGCATATGCTCGTTCCGCGCGGGCTGAAATCCTCCGGTATGTCAGCCGACAAAGCCCTCAGCGGTTACGGTGTTATTCATGGGATGGTTTTCCCTATTCTCTCTTTCCCGGCCTGTCTGCTTATGGCGCTGGCTGAATTAATTGTCCCCGAATTGACCGAAGCGCAAATGCAAGGCGACGGAGATAAGATAAGGCGCACCGTCAAGGGTCTAATAAAAAAGGGCCTCGGCTATTCTGCAGCCGCTGCCCTTTTGATATTCATATTCGCTTCCAAGCTCGGCATTATGATTTATAACTCTGCAGAGGTCGGGCATTTTCTCAGGCTTCTTGCTCCGCTTATTCCCATAATGTACACAGATATGCTTGTTGACGGCTGCCTTAAAGGTCTCGGCCAACAGATGTGGAATATGGGAATAAACATATTGGATGCCCTGCTTGGTGTTATACTTGTATGGACTCTTTTGCCCAAAGGCGCACTTACGGCATACATATGTATAATCTACTTTAACGAATGCCTTAACTTCACTTTAAGCGCCTTGAGGCTGAGAAGGATTATTTCTCCTTCCGTGCGAGCTTAGCATCGCCCTTATGGAGTATGGGGGAAATGCGCTTATACAGCAGCATTGTAAGGGCCGTAACAATAACGCCCTTGAGAAGATTGAACGGTACAACCGCAAGTAAAACAAGGCTTGAAACGCTGTTTATCGCGCTGTTTACCTCGTGGCCCATACCGATGATCGCATCAAGAGGCATACCGAAAAGGTCCGCAAATGTAGGCAGCAGGTAGATTGCGTTGAATGCGCTTCCGAATACAGTCATAACAAGAGTACCGGTTATCATGCCCCAGAGAGCAGATTTTTTGCCGCGCTTTGCATTGTAAATAAGGGATGCGGGAAGAACAAAGGAGCACCCGACACAGAAGTTTGCAAAATCGCCGACGAAAGCAGTTGTTGTACCCTTGAGAACGAGCTTTACAACGACTTTGAGAAGCTCTGCAACAACGCCGGCCACGGGTCCGAGATAGAAGGTACAGATCAGAATAGGAACTTCGCTGAGGTCAATTTTATAGAATGCGGGAGCGAAGAAAAGCGGAATCTCCACCAGCATCAAAACGCCGGCCATTGCGGAGAATATCGCAGTATACGAGATAAAGTGCGTGCTGCCCAGCTTTTTTCTGTCCTTAACGAGCCATCTTTCCAGTAGCATTGCAACGACAAATATCGCTGCAAAGATAAGCAAGCAATGAAGAATGAAACTAACGGTATCTGACATGGGTTTTACCTCCGAAAAATGAAAATCACCCGAAAGAAAGTATCTTTCAGGTGTTCACAATCGGGCAATGAACAATCTTCTTTCATCCAGACTATACTGTCGGTCCCGGAATCTCACCGGATCATGCCTTTCGGCTCGCGGACTTTACCGCCGGTCGGGTATCTCACCCTGCCCTGAAGATAGGTCTTTTCGGTTATGCTTTTATTATAGGCTCATATATTAAAAAGTCAATAGCCGATTGACTAAGATAATGTTTTATCATAAAATGAAGCTTACCGACGGGAGGTGTTTTCAACGGAATTCGGTAAAAGCTGCTGCTTTACAGGCCACAGAGCATCAAAGCTGCCATGGGGCTACAACGAGAACGATTCGCGCTGCATTGAGTTTAAAGAGAAACTGGATGCAGTCATCGGTGCCGTCTACGAATCCGGCGTGACACACTTTATCTGCGGTATGGCAAACGGCTGTGATATGTACTGCGCAGAGGCTGTATTGAAGCTTAAAGAAACAAATCCCGACATTACCCTTGAAGCCGCCGTCCCCTATGAGGGGCAGGCAGAAAAATGGAGCGCAGACTTAAAGCGCCGCTACCACGACATTATTATCAACTGCGATAAGGTTTACATAATATCAGATAAATACACTCAGTTCTGCATGATGCAGCGTAATAAATACATGGTCAACAATTCCGCTGTGCTCATTGCCTGCTATAACGGGCAACTAGGCGGCACATGGAACACCATAAAATATGCTATGGACATGGATCGTGAGATTATTCAGATACCAATAGACTGAAAACAGCCATCATATGATGGCTGTTTTTCATTTCATAAGATACTCGTAGAGCTCATCGGTGTTTTCAGCTATGAATTCGGCGCCCTCCGCTTCCAGCTCGCCCTCTTCCGCATAGCCAAAGCGGACTCCGATACATTTAACTCCGCATTTCTTTGAGCCGATAAAGTCATACTTTCTGTCGCCGACCATTATGGCCTGCTCAGGAGCTATATTAAGGCATTCCAGAGCATACTTCATAACTTCCCATTTTTCGCTTCGTGTTCCGTCGAACTCACTTCCGCAAACGAGATTAAAGTCCTCATACATATCGAATTTTTTCAGTATGTTCTCTGTGAAAAAGCGGGGCTTTGAGGTTGCAATCGCAACATTTTTTCCTGCTGCGCGGAGCTTTTTGATAAGCTCGGGCATGCCGTCAAAGGGTTTGCATTCCTGCCAGCCGGTTGGTGCGTATCTTTCACGATAATAGCCGAGTGTCTTTTTTGCGTCCTCATCGCTCATGCCGTATTTCAGCTTAAGCATATCAAGGAGCGGAGGCCCCGCAAAGCACATAAGCTCGGAAAGCGGTGCTTCTATGCCCATCTTGCCAAGACCGTACTGCATACATTTTGTTATTCCCTCGGCAGTATCGCAGATTGTTCCGTCAAAATCAAACAATATATAATCAGCCATAATTATATCTCCTTTTGAGAAAATTTTATCATCCGCCACCCCTCTTTGTCAATTACACGGCCTTTTTCATAAACTGTCCTGAAGGAGTGATAATTATGGTGAAATACTTTCTGGGCGCAAACTCGGGAGAAGGCTTTTATTCGCTGTATGACGGTTTTTGTGCCGGTGAGGGTGATTATCTGCACCTTATAAAGGCCGGGCCGGGCTGCGGCAAATCAAGCTTTATGAGGCGTATTGCGGAGGCAGCCGAAAAAAATGGCTATACGGTTGAATACATTCTCTGCTCGGGTGATCCCGATTCTCTTGACGGCATCTACATAACGGAGCTTAAATGCGGGTATGTGGATGCAACCGCGCCGCACATCATAGAGCCTCGTCATTTTGCTGCCGATAGCGATTATGTAAACTTAGGTCAGTTTTGTTCTAACCCACCACGCGGTGAGATTGAGCAGTACTCTGCCAAGTACAAATCGTATTACAAACGGGCATATTCCCTGCTCAGATCCGCAGCGGAAATCAGGCGCGCGCCGTTCCCGGATTTAATTGATGATACTGAAATTATCCAGATCAAAAACCGTGCTCGAAGCTCGGTAAACCGCAGCATCGGTATGCCCTGCGGCAGTGGGAAAACCGAGAAGCGATTTATACACTGCATAAGCTGCATGGGCGAGCTTGTTCTCAGCGACACTATTGATGTATTATGTAAACAATTATATTTGCTTGACAACAAACTGGGGCTTGCAAAGCACTACTTACAGGCAGTGATAGATGAAGCACAGCGGCGCAGGGACGACATTATAATCTGTCCTTCCCCTATTCTGCCCGATGTACCCGAGGCCGTAATATTCCCGACTCAGCAGATCGGCTTTGTGGCTTCCGACATATACACCGCAAAACGTCCGTGGCGCCATGCCCGACTCGATGCAATGATATCTTCCGAAAAGCTCCGTGCGCACAAGGCCGAGCTTAAGCAGGCAAACAAAGTTTACGATTGTATTATTGATTCCGTGTGTCTTAATCTCGCCGAAGCAAAACACTGGCACGATGAGCTCGAAAAAGTCTACAAGCCCTATATTGATTTTGCGGCGCTTGATGAATTCACGGAAAAAGAAATCAAAAAGCTCTTTGCATAGCAAAGAGCTTTTATTAGATTAACATCTTATGGGGCAGCACAGGATGCCGAAGCAATTTGCAAGCGTGTATGCCACACAGCAATCGGTGCAGAGGCCCGAGCCCGGGCATATTGTTGTTCTTACATCGCCTGTATACTGCTGATAGAAGCTGCCGCCTGACTGTATGCGGTCAAGCAACTGCTGATACTCAATATTATCCGGCTCGATTTCAACTGCGCGCTGGGCACTTTCGAGAGCCGCAATTTTATTGCCTGCAAACATATTTGCCACAGCATGGAGATAATACCATCTGCCGTCGCGTTCCGAAATCGGAACGCCCGAAAGGGCTGTGATTGCCTCGTTGTATCTTCCGTTGCGGATATAGTTTACTGCGGCACGGCACTCGGCGCGCTCCTGAGCCTGCTCATGTGCGCCTGTCCAGCCTCCGTAACCGCCAAAGCCTCCGAAGCCGCCAAAGCCACCGTAGTTTCCGCCGTAGCCGCCGTAGGCTCCGCCATACTGCTGGCTGTCGGCAGTTCCGTTTTTGATACGGTCGTATGCTTCGTTTATTTCGTTCATTTTCTGTGCGGCTGTTTCATCGCCCGGGTTTCTGTCGGGATGATACTTTTTCGCAAGCTCGCGGTATGCCTTTTTTATTTCTTCATCCGAGGCGCCACGGGAAACGCCAAGAACTTCATACGGGTCACGTGCCATCGGGCCCTTCTCCTTCGGTCACTTTATAGTGTTTGTTAAACTGCGTCCAGACGCCGAAACACAGTATATTCTGAATCAAGCCCGCATCCTGCAGAAGCGGCAAAGCCTCAAACGCCTTTACGCAGTCAGCCATTAACATTTCGAGGATTGCTCTGAACTGCTCCTTCTCATCAACTCGATTGAACAGGTGCAGCATGGGGTTGTATTTATAGTATCTTTTATCGTCTCTTAAATCTATGCAGGCATCCATTATATAAATGAACTGACCAAGAGCCATTCCGAAGCTGCGGAGATAGCCGCTCCAGTAATCTTCCTTATAAGTGAAAAGCTCCGCCATAAGGCTTCCGAAGCTCTTTGATGCCTTATCCGCATCGAAAACGCGGTTTTCCTCAAGCTCTGAAAGCGTTTTTATGCTCTCGGTCATTGCCTTGCACTGACGGGGATACTTCTCGCAAATTGATTTATAGGATTTTTCCATGAGCTTTGCCTCGGCAAGGCTCACAAGGCTCATATCGTCTTTCCAGTTGTCAATGCAGTTAAGATAAGCCAGAGCCACATTCATATCTGCGGCATAATCGCTTATCTCATTCTGCCAGTAATTCTGCGCCTTGAACGGATGCGGTGCGCACTTAGACTCGCTTTCCCGCTCCTCCGGCTCATACAGCGAGCTCAAAAGCAGCACAAGGAAGGTCATGTCATATGTGAGCGTAAAGCGGCTCAATTCGCCGTGGCGCTCCTTTAAGCTGTGGCACAGACCGCAGTAGCACGCTCTGTAACGCGCCGCCTGCTCATCGGTCAGCAGCTTCATCTGAGCCGCAACAAAACCGAACATCAGGTCTTACCCTGGAAGGAATTGCCGCATTTACGGCAGACAATATTTATTTTGCCCTTACCGCGCGGAACACGCAGTGTTGTATGACATGAGGGGCAGGTGAAAAACTTATAGCTCTTGCGCTGTTTCCAGCGCTCCTTTCGAAGGTTATAGGCTCGGATCATGCTGTTTTTCCTGCGAAGGTACTTTGTATTTTCATCGCTGCGCTTATAAATATTACGGGACAGCATTCGCACATAGACAAGAACAATCAGCACGACTGCAATCAGCCAGACGAGCGTTGCTGCATTTGTTTTCCCCAGCAATATAGCAAGGAAGGCAAATACCAGACCTGCTATGGACAAAAATCTATTCAGTTGATCATTGCCGTATCGGCCTGACATAAATTGCAATACTCTTGCCCTTACTCGCGCAAATGTTTCTCTCATCAATGGTCCCTCTGTTATTATTTTAAGCTATTTTAGCACCGGAAAATGGGGAATATATCACGAATTTGTTAACAATTAACCCTTGCTGTACTGCCATGTTTTCTGGATGGTAGTGCCGAGACTTCCGTCGGAATGAGTGCAGATTATTTTCTCGATATTGCCATAGTCATCATAGCTGTATTCATTGGTGGTAGAGCTCTGAAGTCCGCCCTGATTGTCATAGATGCTGCGCTTGATTTCATTGCCGTTTGAATCATAGTCATACTCGGTACGGCTCTGGATATTTCCGTCTGCATCACAGGTCACATCGGTTATAAGCTGACCCTTGCTGTCATAAGTGTAGCGGTCTTCGGTGTCAGCGCCTTCGAGGTAATCGTGACGGAGGCATTTTACAACATTCCCGCTTTCGTCCAGCTCATACTCATATGCGCACAGCAGGAACTCCTCGCCCTCATACTGCTCTTCCTTTATGAGCTTGCCTGCATCGTTATATGCTTTAACGGTAACGGCGGTAACAATATCGTTCTCGGTGTGCTGTTCACGGATGAGGTTGCCGTTTTCGTCATACTCATAGTCTACTCTGTAAGCGAAGGAGTATTCCTCCGGGCCGTCGGCTGTGTAGAAGAGCATTGCGGTCTTGAGGCCATCGTCGTTGTACTCAAAACTGCTCTTTGATACAGGTGCATCGTTTTCACCGAGCTCTACCTGATTTACAACACGGCCGCTGCCGTCATATTCATAAATAATGCTTGAATACTTAAGTCCGTTTGAGTTGTAGTATACCTCACGGTAGAGTTTGCCGTCTTCCTTATCGTAGGTTTCGGGAGGAAGCACGATTGTCTCCTCGGCATCTTTATCATCGGAAGTTTTTTTGTCTCCGCAGGCGCACAGAGCAAAAACAAGCATCAGCGCCAGAACGAGAGCTATAATTCTTTTAGCCATATTACGACTCCTTTCGCGAGATATCGCGTTTTAAGTATATCAACAAAAGCCGATAATGAAAAGTCCTTTTTGTTAACAAAAAGGACTTTTGGATACTTTATAGAACTCTTACTCTGAGCACATCCGGCATCTGGCGTATAATGTCTGCGGTTTCCTCAAAAATCTCATCGCTCAGGTCTATCATTGTGTAAGCATATTTCCCGAGGGGCTTATTTATCATGTGCTCGATGTTTATATTTTTTTCGGTAATAAGGTCGAGTATTCGGTTAATCATACCGGGTACGTTATGGTGGATTACGCACAGTCGGCAGACGCCCATTCGTTCAAGGCGAGCTGAGGGCAGGTTTACGGAGTTTGTGATGTTGCCGTTTTTCAGGTAATCGTAAAGCTGCTTTGCCGCCATGTATGCGCATCTGTCCTCGCTTTCGGGAGTGCATGCGCCCAGATGAGGCAGTGCAATTACGTTCTTTCCCTTAAGAATCTTTTCATTGGGGAAGTCCGTTACATACTTTGCAACCTTGCCGCTTTCAAGAGCCTTAAGCATATCATCGTCATTAACGACCTCTGCTCTGGACTCGTTTATGATTCTGACGCCGTCACGCATCAGGGAAAATGCCCTTTCATCGAGCATATGGCGTGTGTTCTCGTTGTAAGGAAGATTTATGCTTATATAGTCGCTTTTTCTGTAAACCTCTTCAATATTGTCCGCGCGCATGATTTTACGGGACAGTCTCCATGCCGATTCGACCGACATAAAGGGGTCATAACCCAGAACCTCCATGCCCAGAGAGTGGCAGGCATTGGCTACCATCGCGCCGGTTGAGCCGAGGCCGAGAACGCCGATTGTCTTATCGAGAAGCTCGGGACCTGCGAAGTTGGATTTACCTTTTTCCACAAGCTCGGGGATCTTATCCCCCTCGCCTGCTATGCTCTTTACCCACTCGATGCTTCCGATAACATCGCGGGATGCCATAACCAGCGAGCATACGGTCTGCTCCTTTACTGCCTCTGCATTTGCGCCGGGGCTGTTAAAGACGACTATGCCCTGCTCGGCCAGCTTTTCAATGGGGATATTGTTATAGCCCGCGCCCGCTCTTGCAATTCCCAGAAGATTTGCATCCGGAGTGTAGCTGTGCATATCGGCACTGCGAACTATAATTCCGTCAGGGGATTCTATATCCGCTCCCACATTACAGCCGAGAGAAACAAGCTTCTCAAGACCGACGGGAGAAATATTATTAATGGTTTTTATATTAAACATTATGCTTTACCTCGAAATCCTTCATATAATCCACAAGCGTTTTCACGCCCTCAACGGGCATGGCATTATAAAGCGATGCACGCATACCGCCCGTTAAGCGGTGTCCCTTAATATTCAGAAGTCCCATTGCTGTCGCGCCCTTTACGAACTCTGCGTCAAGCTCTTCGTTTCCGGTGCGGAAGGTTACATTCATATCGCTTCTTGAACCGGGCTCGGCATGAGCCTTGAACATTCTGCTTTCGTCAAGGAAATCATACAGAAGCTTTGCCCGCTCGGACTTGATCTTCTCCATACCTGCTACGCCGCCCTGAGCTTCAAGCCAGTCAAGCATGAGCCCCAGCATATAAATGCACCAGCAAGGAGGTGTATTCAGCATTGAGTCCTTTTCAATCTGAGTCTTATAGCTCATAACAGTGGGACATATGCTCATTTCGTTTCCTGCAAGGGACTTATCGACGATTACAACCGTAAGTCCTGCAGGAGCCATGTTCTTCTGAGCGCCTGCGTAGATGAGGCCGAACTTTGAAACATCGACGGGCTTTGACAGAATGTCCGATGACATATCGCAGACAAGTGTGCTTTCCGTCTCGGGCACATACTGCCACTCGGTTCCGAAAATCGTATTGTTTGCGCAGTAGTAGAAGTATTTTGCGCCGTCGGTAAAACTGATATCGCTCTGCGCGGTAATATAGCTGTGGCCCTTGTCCGAGCTATCACACGCAATATTGACTTTTCCGTACTTTGCCGCTTCCTTTGCTGCCAGCGACGAGAAGTTTCCCGTCACGGCATAGTCCGCGCATCCGTCGCCCATAAGGTTTAAGGGTATTGCAGCAAACTGAAGTGTGGCGCCTCCCTGAAGAAACAGTATCTCATGGCTGTTGGGAACATTAAGTGAATTTTTAAGCTTGAGTTTGGTTTCGGAAAAGATTTCCTTGAATATGTTACTTCGGTGGCTCATCTCCATAACCGACATACCGCTGCCTGAATAATCCGAAATCTCCTCTTTTGCCTTGAGGAGAACTGATTCGGGCATCATGGACGGGCCGGCAGAAAAATTATAAACTTTCTCTCTGGACATACAGAGCACCTCACTTTTATTCTTTAAATAATTATATGCCATTACAGGGCTTCGGTCAATTAATCTCTCCTACGAGTTTATCCCCTGAAATACCTGTAATTTTTACGTTTTTTACAATGCCGTGGAGATTATCGCCCTTTGCCTGCACTTCGATATATGTATCGCTGTGTCCCTGCCACATTCCGTTTTCCTCTGTTTCAAAGAGCACAGGTACGGTTTTGCCGATATTTGCTTCCAGATATGCGCGGTGGGTTTTCTCTGCCAGCAGTCGTATGTCCTTCGCCCTGCGTGCCTTGGTTGCGCGGTCAAGATGATTTGGCATCTTGTCCGCCTTTGTGCCCGGGCGGCGGGAATAGGGAAAAACATGGATATCCGCAAAGGCACACTTTTCGAGAAATTCCAAAGTCTGCGCATGGTGCTCATCCGTCTCGCCGGGGAAGCCGGCTATGATATCCGTTGTAAGCGCACAGCCGGGGAAATAGCGGCGCAGACGGTCTACGATTTCCGTAAACTCCGCAGTTGTATACTTTCGGTTCATGTTCTTTAATGTCACGTCACAGCCTGACTGCAGGGACAGGTGGAAATGGGGGCATACTGTTCCCGCGGCGCTCAGCTTTTGACAGAACTCCTCGCTTATGACCGTAGGCTCAATCGAGCCGAAGCGCAGCCGCATATTCGGCGCGGCCTCGGCAATTGCACATACAACATCCGCAAGCCCCGGCTTACCCGGCAGGTCAACACCGTAGGATGCGATTTCAATGCCTGTCAGCACGAGTTCCTTATAGCCCTCCGCCGCCAACTCCTTTGCGCGCTTTACGGCAGTGTCCACGGGCAGGGACAGCTCTCTGCCGCGGGTATAGGGGATTATGCAATAGCTGCAGAAATTGACACAGCCGTCCTGAATCTTGAGAAGCGCACGGGTACGGCCTGATGCGGCACCTGCCGGAAGTTCTTCAAACGCATTGCGCCGGAACGGTGCGTCAACATTGCTTTTTCCCGCACCTGTAACTGCCGCCGTTTCTATGGCATCGGCAAAGCCGGTTCGGTCATTGCTGCCGAATATGACATCCGCGCCTATCTTCTCCATCCATTCGGGCGAAAGCTGGGAATAGCAGCCCGAAACGGCAACAACAGCACCCGGGTTTTCCTCCTTGAGTCGGTTGATTGCCTGCCTTGATTTGCGGCCCGCCTCTGCGGTTACGGCGCAGGTATTTACTATGATGGCGTCGGCAGCTTCGCCCTCTGCGGCAGGGCTGTGTCCCCTGCTCTGCAAAAGAGTTTCGATTGCCTGAGTTTCATATTGGTTGACCTTGCAGCCAAGAGTGTATATAATGTATTTCATAAAAAATTACCCCTGGGAGTGTAATATGGAAATTTATCTTGATAACGCCGCAACAACGCAGGTCTGCCCCGAGGCAGCGGAAGCGGCGCTTAAAATAATGACTGAAAACTACGGCAACCCCAGCTCGACCCACACAAAGGGCAGAGCGGCAAAGGCTGCGCTTGACACGGCAAGAAAGCAGCTTGCAAATGCTCTCGGCTGTACCCCCGCAGAGATTTATTTTACCTCCTGCGGATCTGAGGGCGATAACTGGGCAATCATCCGCGGTGCAGAAAGCATGAAGCGCTTCGGAAACCATGTTATAAGTTCATCTGTCGAACATGATGCGGTCAGAAAATCAATGGACGAGCTGGAAAGACTCGGCTTTGAAGTGACTCGCCTTGAACCCGAGGCGGACGGTTCCGTTTCCGTGGAAAAAGTCCGTCAGGCGCTCAAACCCGAAACTGTACTCGTTTCACTTATGATGGTCAACAACGAAACAGGTGCAGTTACGGACATCGCCGCTGTCGCAAAGATGCTTAAAGCAGAAAAATCCAAGGCGCTGCTTCACACCGATGCCGTTCAGGGCTTCATGAAGGTTCCGTTCAAGGCAAAAACGCTCGGTGCTGACCTCATAACCATCAGCGGTCACAAGATTCACGCACCAAAGGGCATAGGCGCATTGTATATCAAAAGTGGGGTTAAAATCAAGTCCTACATCATGGGCGGCGCACAGGAAAACGCACTCAGGGCAGGCACGGAGGCCATGCCACAGATTGCCGCATTCGGTGCCGCCTGCGAAATCGCCGCAAAGGGCATGAAAGAATACACGGAGAAGATGACCGCGCTTCGTCAACACGCCATTGACTCCATCACTGAAAGCATGCCCGAAGCAATTATAATCGGCGGCGGGGCTCCCCATATACTCAGCGTTTCCCTCCCCGGCTGGCGAAGCGAGGTGCTTATGAACTTCCTCGAAGCAAAGGGCATTTATGTTTCCCGCAGCTCCGCCTGCAAGAAAGGCGGAAGAAGCCATGTTCTCGAGGCAATCGGACTTTCAGCGCCCGTAATCGACGGCGCAATACGCGTGAGCTTTTCCCGCTACACGACCGAGGCAGAGGTAAACGCCTTCTGCGAGGCTCTTAAGCAAGCGCACGACAGCCTTGCACACCGATAAGCAATATCAAAACCGGACTGATTTCTTATCAGTCCGGTTTATTGTTTTTTAGCTTACTCGTCATCTTCATCCTCATCGGGATCACTCTGTCTGAGTACAGGCTTCCCCGTTTCGGGATCTATATAGTCGAGGCGCATATAAGCTTCGGCATCGCTGGGGAAATCCTTGCTTTTAAGTCCCTTGTTCACAAGGTCGCCTACTGCTGTATAGATGATTACAAAAACAGGAACACCCAGAAGCATACCCCAGAAGCCAAACAGTCCGCCAAACAGGATAATCGAGAATATTACCCAGAATCCGTTTATACCTACGGAGTTTCCGAGAATCTTAGGTGCGATTATGTTGTTGTCTATCAGATGCAGAACGAGTATCAATCCTATGAATATAAGGCTCTTAATCGGGCTGACAAGCAGTATCAGCAGTGCCGCCGGCACTGTGCCGATATACATACCGAAGAACGGAATGATATTCAGAACACCGATAATAACAGATACAAGAAGCGCATATGGCATTCTCAGGATCAGACAGCAGATATAGCACAGAACACCGATGATTGCGGAATCGACTATCTTGCCGCTTATGAAATCCATAAAGGTCTTATCGACAAACTTAACGGCATCGATTATCTTCTTCGCGCTCTTTGCATTGAACAGGCAATAAAGCATTTTCTTTGCATAGCCAATACATTTGCTCTTGTTATTAAGAACATACATGGAAACGATTATGCCGATAATCAGGTTATACAGCAGCTTTATTACAAAGTAAACGCCGGTTGTGATGTTGGTTACTACATTTTCCATGCTGGGCAGGGCCTTATTCTCCGCCCACTTTGTAACTGTATCACTGAAGGTTCCGAACAGATTCGTTGCATAGGCCTCTACATCAGGGTTATTCTTAAGCATCTTGTCAATGCTTTCGTATGCCCGCTTTGCGTATTCAGGGCTGTTTACGACGATTGTTTCAATACTTTCATAAAGCTGAGGTACTATGAGGTAAATCAGTGCTCCTATTATAAGCAGAAGAAAAATCTCAGACATGATAAGCGCCAGAATTCGCGGAAGCTTTCTGTCGTGCTGCTTATCGGGATGGCGCTCATAAATCTTTCTCGTAAGCGGTTTGAACCAATGGTTCTCAAAATAGCGCATGGGCGGTATGAGCAGATACGCAATTACAAGGCCCCAGATAAACGGGCTGAGTATTTTTATCAGCGAGCCAATTGCTTTGAAAATCAGGGCAATATAGTCAATCCCGAAATAGAACATTATTCCACAGGCAACTACAATAAATGCAGTCAGCCCCCAGCGGAAATATGGTCTTATTTTGTCAAATCTGTCTCTCATCCCGACACCTCAGTCTGTTTATACATTAATATTACTATTGAAAAAAAATATAGTCAACCTTTATTTGATAAATATTTATTCAAGTGTTCGCAGCAGCGGTTTATTGTGTTATGTAAACCGTTTTTGAATATTCTGCCCTATTCAGTTCACATAA
>R27__coassemble_526_pt1 | contig 23689 bp, 21 predicted proteins | sample R27__metabat2_high_PE_005 | metagenome-assembled genome bin R27 | reverse complement strand
TCCGCTTGACGTGCGGGAGGTCACAAGTTCGAGTCTTGTATCGTCCACCATAAAAATCCTTGAAATCTCAATGGTTTCAAGGATTTTTTATTGCCCGGCTGCTCTTTTTTGCGCCTTAATCGGGCTTTACAGAGTTACTAAATTAAATTTTTTGAAAAAATATCCCCCACGGGGGCTTGTTAAACAGGTTTTAATATCTTATCATTTAATCATCGATTGCTGGGGGTAATGATATGGATAAGTTTGAACCCGGTAAGTTAACCGAAAAGGAAATGAAGCTGATTAGAATGATTCGTGAGCTTAAATTCGGTGAACTTCAGATCCACATTGCAGACAGTCAACCTGTCAGGGTTGAGGAAGTACGCAAGAGCATTAAGCTCTAACTATAACCAGACCGACTGAAAAACAGCAGGTCATATTATACTGCCAAGAGGCAAGTGTAATATGACCTGCTTTTTTGTCGGCGTTTTTTTGGAGGTAAAGCTATGGTATCACTGTCAGCGTTAAATACTGTTGCAAAATTTTGGGACGAGGCCTCTACCGGCTTCGACGAAGAACACAACACTGAAGATCTCGCATTATGGGCAGTTGAGCTTGAAAAAGAAATAGGACTGAATGGCAATGGAAGAATTCTTGATGTCGGAACCGGCACCGGGTTTCTCGCGCTTTTACTCGCCAGACTCGGCTATGAGGTCGTCGGTGTAGATGTTGCAGAAAAAATGCTTGAACAAGGCAGAAGAAAAGCCTTGGACGCAGGCTTGGACGTGGAGTTCATCCACGGTCTCTGTGAAGAACTGCCCTTCCCCGACTGCAGTTTCGATGCCGTTGTAAACTGCCGTGTAATGTGGACACTTACAGAACCGGAAACTGCGGTCAGCGAATGGCGCAGGGTCATCAGACCCGGCGGTAAGCTTATCTCTTACATGCGCATGATGAGTATTTCCGATAAAGACACCGAGGGCTATTATGGCAGATACATAGAGCTTCCCTTGAGATGCGGCGGAAGAGACGAATATGTCGAAGTATATAAAGCAGCGGGCTTCAAGCGGATAATCACTGCCGAACTGCCCGAAGAGATGTCCTGTGCAGACATGCCGGGCTGGACGTCATTTACAGGAATAAAGTAATTATAACGGAAGCGGGAACAGAAATTGAAACATCGCAGTCTGTATAAAAGGATATTCAAACGACTTGTACTGCTGGTCGCAGTTATGTTTATTCTGTCAGTTGTAGTCTTCTATATGGCACGGCTTGCGCCGGGCGACCCTTTACAGTCATTCTACGGCGACGCGCTCGAAATGATGACAGACGCCGAGAAGGATGCGGCAAGGACAAGGCTGGGTCTCGATTCAAGCATAAGTGTTCAGTATGCGCGTTGGATAAGCAATGCTTTTAACGGAGACTTCGGAATTTCATTTAAGTACAAACAGCCGGTAATGCAGGTTGTAAAGCCGCTTATCGGTAACAGTTTGGTTTTGGGTATCATCGCCTACACCACGGTCTTTATTCTTGCAACGGTTCTCGCAGTATTCTGCGCACTTCACGAAGACAGATTCATAGACAAGCTTATATGCAGACTCGGCACGATATTTTATTACACTCCGGGGTTCTGGTTAGGAGTTGTCCTTGTTCTGATATTCGCAATAAACCTGGCTTGGTTTCCAAGCAGCGGAGCTTACGATGTGGGCATGAAAAATAACATTGGTAACAGAATAAATCATCTGATTCTTCCTCTTTTCGTAATGATTGCAAGCCATCTCTGGTATTACGCCTACATGATTCGAAACAAACTCCTTGATGAAATAAGAAAAGATTATGTGCTGCTTGCCAAATCAAAGGGTTGCACGCGAAGAGAGATTGTCTGTAAGCACTGCCTGAGAAATGTTGCTCCTACGATAGTAAGCATCATGGCAATATCAATATCCCATGTAATAGCCGGAACGGTGATAGTCGAAGCGGTATTCAACTACCCCGGGATAGGCAATCTCGCAGTTGAAAGTGCGAAATATCATGACTACAACATGCTCATGGTAGTTGTGCTTATAACCGGTTTCTTTATCTTTGTATCAAGCTTCATCGCTCAGACAATAAACGAAGAAATTGACCCGAGGATGAAAGAAATGGAGACAATAAAATGGTAGAAAAAACCTCAGCTCCGGATTCTCGATTCACTATTGTCGGAGCAGGATACAGAGTGCACGAGCCTCAGGAAAAAGCACCGTCATTCCATCAGAAGTTGAAGGGAAAACCCATAATTTCCGTCGCTATTCTTGTAATTATAATTCTGGGCTGCATCTTCGCTCCGGTAATTGCTAACCACGATCCCGCCGCATACTACCTTGACGACCTTAACGTTGCGCCAAATTCCGAATACTATTTCGGAACAGATTCTCTTGGAAGAGATCTGTTTTCAATTATGTTTTTCGGGGGCAGGGCTTCAATTACAATCGGGCTCCTCGGTGCTGCAATAATTGCAGTAATAGGCACCGTGTATGGTTGTATAAGCGGCACTGTCAGCGACAGGGCAGACTCTGTCCTTATGAGAGTGGTTGAGCTTTGCGGAAGTATTCCGACGCTTTTGATAATTCTTATTATAACGGCAATCTTCCCCGCAAAAAATGTTGTAACGATGTCTGTTGTAATAGGCATTACCGGTTGGTTTGCCCTTGCACGTATTGTAAGAACCGAAGTACGCCAGATCAGGAACACGGAATATGTTCTGTACGCAAGAAGCTGCAGCGGAAAATTTCTATACGTGATGTGGCAGCATCTTATTCCAAACTTTCTTTCTGCTGTTATGTTTGTCGTCGTATCAAACATCAGTTCCTGCATAACCATGGAATCCACGTTAAGCTATCTCGGCCTTGGTCTCCCCCTTGATATTCTTTCATGGGGCAGCATGCTTTCCTTAGCAAACAAGGCTCTTATTCTGAACACATGGTGGGTGATCATTATACCGGGCTTGTTCCTCGTTGTAACTCTAATTTGCATAACAGATCTCGGCAACTTCCTGCGGAAAGAAACGAACAGGAAATCAAGCAATCTTTAACTGTTGTATATACCTAAACTGTATATAAAATATTTTTTGGAGGATATTATGAAAAAAACAAGATCTATTGTTGCTCTCCTTCTGATTCTCATGCTCTGCTTCAGCCTTTGCGCATGCGGTCAGCAGGGTGACGGTAACACTCAGGGAGATGAAGGAAAAACCGATGCTTCCGACCTTTCTAACACTCTGGTATATGCCGGTGAAAACGAAGACTCTATTAACCCCGTACTTACAAACCATGATGAGCTTACCGACATCATCTTCTCGGGTCTGATGAAGTTTGATGCAAACGGCAAGCCCACCGAAGACCTTGCCGAAAGCTATGACTTCGATGAAGCTTCCCTCACCTACACTTTCAAGCTGCGTGAAGGCGTTAAGTGGCACGATGGTAAAGACTTCACCGCTGACGACGTTGTTTTTACCTACAAAGTTCTCACCGAGGACAAAACTCTTTCCAGCAGTGTCACCAGCGACTATGAAGATATCGTGAGCATTGAGGCTCACGACACAAACACCGTAGTAATCAAGCTCAGCCAGTATGATGCAAATATGCTCGGTTACTTCACTATCGGCATCATTCCTCAGCACCTTCTTGAGGGCGAGGATCTTAACACAAGCTCCTTTAATCAGAACCCTGTCGGCACAGGCCGCTTCAAATTTCAGGAGTGGGATACCGCAGGCGGTATGATCACGCTCGTTCGCAACGACGACTTCTACGGCAAAATCCCCAACATTGAGCGTATTATCTACAAGACCGTTGCAGTTGAAAGCACCAAGGCCACTATGCTTGAGTCAGGCGAGGCAGACCTTGCATGGCTGAATGCAAACTACGCCGCAACTTTCAAGGGCAAGACCGGATATAAGTCATGGGACTTCACCACTGCAGACTACCGCGGTGCATCCATGGATATGTCATCCGACTTCTGGAAGAATAATGCCGATTCCATAGGTGTCCTTAACTACGCCCTTGACAAGGACGCAATTGTAAAGAGTGTTCTTAACAGTCAGGGCTGTGCCGCATATAGCCCCATTCAGCTCAACCCCCTCGGCAGCAATGCCAATGCAGACATTTACTCCTACGACCTCGATAAGTTTGCAACAGAGATGAAAAAACTCGGTTGGGAAAAGGGCGATGACGGCATTTATGTCCGCAACGGCGAGCGCTTCCACTTCACGATCCAGACTCGTGAATACGAGGAAGAGCGCGTTGATATTGCCAATCTCATGTCCAGCATGCTGAAGGAAGCCGGCGTTGAGATGGAAGTATGCCTCGTAACCAAGTTCGATTGGAAAGCCGGCTACAACGGCTTCCTGGCAGGATTTGCGACCCAGTTTGACCCTGATATGGCATATAAACAGTTCGTAACCGACGCAAGCGACAATACCATGCATTACTCCAATGCAGATGTTGACAAGTTGCTTACAGAAGCACGCCATACCGCAGATCCCGCAGCTCGACTCGCTCTCTACGGCGAATTTGAGGAAGCCTACGCACAGGCCCCCGGCGTTCTGCTCGTTGCATATCTTGACGGCAACTATGTCGGCAACAGTGCGGTTGACGGGCTCGATACCACACGCGTTCTCGGCCATCACGCTGTTGGCGTTATGTGGAATATCGAAGAGTGGACCATAAGCAGATAATTTATATCAAAGATTTCAGGCAAGTTCACCGCTTATGCGGTGAACTGCTATTAAGATGAGGTGAACTGCGGTGTCTGAAACCATATTGGAATTACGCGATCTTGCTGTCAGTTTCAACACCCCGAAAGGGGAGGTCGAAGCGGTAAGAGGCGTAAACCTATCCGTTAACAAAGGAGAAATCCTGTGCATAGTCGGTGAATCAGGCTGTGGTAAGACCGTCATGTGTCAATCTATAATGCATCTTCTGCCGCGCTATTCTACGATAAAGCACGGAAATATAATTGTCTGCGGAGAGGATATAACCCATTACAGTGAAAAAGAAATGCGAAAGCTGCGCGGCTCAACACTGTCAATGGTGTTTCAAGACCCTTTAACTACGCTCAACCCTACGATCCCCATCGGAAAGCAGATCACAGAAGCAATATTAAAGCATGAGAAGATAAGCAAAGCCGAGGCAAAGCTTCGAGCAATTGAAATGCTTAATCTTGTAGGTATTGATGACGCTGAGAATCGTTTTGATTTGCAGCCTCATTTTTTCTCCGGTGGTATGCGGCAGCGCTGCGTTCTTGCTGTGGCATTATCATCAAAACCGAAGATATTGTTTGCTGATGAGGCAACTACTGCACTCGATGTAACGGTTGAGGCCAAAATCCTCGATCTGCTTCTCGAAATACGAGATAAAATTGGAATATCAATAGTGTTCGTTACCCACGATTTGGGGGCGGTGGCAAGAATTGCGGACCGAGTTGCAGTTATGTATGCCGGTAAGATTGTAGAATTGGGAACAGTTAACGATGTGTTTTATGATCCCCGCCACCCCTACACTTGGGGATTGTTGTCATCTCTCCCTGCACTTGCAGATGAAAAAGGTAAATTATATTCGATTCCCGGCATGCCGCCATCTTTACTCGATCCGCCGCCGGGTGATGCTTTTGCCGCAAGAAACGAATACGCTTTGGCCATAGACTATGAAGAAATGCCGCCTATGTTTAAAATCTCAGATACGCATTCTGCCGCAACGTGGTTGCTTGACGACAGAGCGCCTAAAGTCGAACCCCCAATCTCACTAAAACCTCGGAGCGGAAGATGGATAAAGAAATAATCATTGAAGTTAAAAATTTAAAACAACATTTCCGCATCAATGACAGCCTTACAATAAAAGCCGTTGAAGATGTTTCATTCTGCATACGGAAAAATGAAATCTTTGGCCTCGTCGGCGAAAGTGGCTGCGGCAAAAGCACCGTAGCCCGAGCAATGTGCAACATATATAAGCCGACCGGAGGTGAAATATTTTACGAGGGAATTCCCGTATTCGGCAAAACTGCATCCTCTGAACAAATCAAAAAAATGCAAGCTGAAACGCAGATGATTTTTCAGGATTCTGCCGCCGCACTCAATCCTCGTATGACCGTCGAGAAAATCATTCTTGAACCTCTCAGAATACTGGGAAAGCTGGAAGATAAAAGCTCGATGCACACAAAACTTGTAGAAATGATGCATAATGTCGGGTTGTCTGAGAGCAATTTGAAAAAGCATCCTGCTGAACTCTCCGGCGGTCAGCGCCAGCGAGTTGCTATAGCAAGGAGTCTCATGGTTCGTCCAAAACTCGTAATCGCCGATGAACCCGTTGCTTCTCTTGATGTATCAATTCAAGCGCAAATCATCAACTTGTTCAAGCATGTGCAGATTGAACACGGCTTTTCTTTTATGATGATAGCACATGACCTTTCTGTCGTTCGCTACATAAGCGACCGTGTCGGTGTAATGTTCAGAGGAAAGCTTGTTGAGCTTGCGCCGACCGAGGAATTGTTCAGCAACCCGCTCCATCCATATACTCAATCACTGCTTTCGGCAATACATGTTCCTGATCCCATATATGAGCGCAGCAAAAAAATATTCTATTATGATCCAAAAATGGAACTGGGAACAGAAATGGTTGAAAAAACATCCGGACATTTTGTTTTGGAATGATTATAGCGCCCCGGAGAAGCTTCTAAATCAGAAATCTCTCCGGGGCTTATATATCTTTGTAAAGCCTGTCAGCGCTTTTTCTTTGCATTTTTCAGCAACATTACCATAGTTCGAGAGCAAATGCTGCTATCGGAAGAATTATTAAAGACGCAATATGGAATAACAGTTTAATAGCCTCATATCGGCAATTAACCATGAGCAAAAGGAAGAAAAAGCACTCGTGCTTTTACACTTGAGAGCGGGTTTATGAGCAAAAGCAGAACCGGCCAGTACATCCTGCTGTTCGGTTCCGTTTCACTTACTATTCAGTTTTTCTCATACCTACAAACCGGATTTATCTAAATGAACCACTTATTATGTAGTTAGCCTTCAATATATGCATCTCCATCATCCACCAATGGATGTATAAACATAAGAACGAAGGCAATAAATAAAAGTATACTTGAAGCAATCACAGACTTAGCCTTGAATGTTGTTAGTATTAAACTTTCTACAGCGGCGCCAACTATAAACGATACAATAATACAGAAGTATAATAGGCCTTTCTTAAGGTACTCAACATTTCCAGTATGATGATATTGGCCTAAATAATATGTTCCGCTTCTCAAATTTCCTATACACATTGTTGTCGCTATACTGTTCCCTTGGATTTTCTTAAAACTTTCAACCTGTATCCCACATACAAATGAAATAATTGCATTCGCAATTGAATCATAATTATGAGGAATAAATGCTACGCCAACAAGGAATATCGCTTCAACAGCAGTTGTAATTTGCCTCCAGTGAATAATGCTGAGTTTTTCGCTACTATTTCTCACCGAATCTGCAATTATTATTCCCAAGGTAAATGCTAAAACAGGCCAAAAGTATTTGAGTGCTACTGAAAAATTTCCGCCGGTAAGATTCACACCAAATAGCAGCATATTTCCGGTTTGTGCATTTGCGAACACTTCTCCCCTATACAAATATGAATAGGCATCCATACACCCGCCAGAAAGCGATAGCACGATGCCACAAATAATTGATTCTGAAACTTGATTTTTCGCTATACTTCTCATATCAGCTACCTCAGCAAATTAGAATTAATCCCTCATCAAAAAAAGCAAATACTATCATGCATTCATCGTGTAACATATATTTGACCGGTTTTGCTTCGTCAAGAGCTTACTCATAAGGTACCGTCTCTCAAATCGGCGATGGTGATGTTATAAAAATAATCATGAACCATTTCATCAAATTTCTTCCACATGGGAAGTGTTTTGCAGCCGTTGTCCCGCGGACAGCCTTCCGCATTTTCAGTAAGACATGCAACAGAAGCCAATGTGCCCTCCGTTGTTTCTAATATCTCTCCAACGGTATATTCCTCCGGAGTTCTGAGCAGACGGTAGCCGCCGCCTTTTCCGCTGGCACCCTTGACCAGCTTTCCGGTGACAAGGAGCTTCACAACTATCTCCAGATATTTTTTTGAAATACCCTGTCTTTGTGCAGTTTCCTCAAGTGGAACCGGAATCCCGGCAGGCTGCTCTGCCAGGTCGATCATAAATCGAATCGCATAACGTCCTTTTGTTGAAATCAAAGGGATCAACTCCTTCCTATTTACCCATTCTACCGCAGGTTAATAGGATAAATCAAGAGAAAAACAGAAATCCCTATTTGCCTATTGACAAAGTAGGTAATAAAGCGTATTATCATGACATCGAACTTAAGCAATCATCTGAGAAAGGAACGGAATGCAATGTATAGAACTTACAAAGCTTATTCTTCCGGCATGTATTGTATGCGAATGTTGTTTTCCCGGGCATATTCATATTGCCGGGTGCATTCGCCTGCCTTGTACTGTTGCTGCACCGATATATGACATTGTCCGGGGGCTTATTGAAAGCTCCCTTTTTTTACACACGAATTTCTGCGAATTCATAGACTAAGGAAAATACCGAAAAAAGCATTTTAAAACATAAAAAACTATTTACATATTCAGAAAGGAATAATATACTATGTCCACCATTTATACATCCGCTGATCAGTTGATCGGAAAGACTCCTCTGCTGGAGCTGACTCATATTGAAAGAGAAAACGACCTGAAGGCAACTATCCTCGCCAAGCTGGAGTATTTCAATCCTGCGGGCAGTGTAAAGGATCGTATCGCAAAAGCAATTATTGACGATGCCGTGGCAAGCGGTGCACTGAAGCCCGGCGCAACTCTGATAGAGCCGACTTCCGGAAATACCGGCATCGGACTCGCTTCTGTTGCAGCAGCCAGAGGCTACCGTCTCATCATCACCATGCCTGAAACCATGAGCGTAGAACGCCGTCAGCTCATCAAGGCCTATGGCGCAGAGATCGTTCTGACCGAAGGAGCAAAGGGCATGAAGGGTGCGATTGCCAAGGCAGAAGAACTGGCAGCTGAGATTGAAAACAGTTTCATTCCCGGTCAGTTTGTGAACCCGGCAAATCCGAAGGCACATTACACCTCCACCGGTCCTGAAATATGGGAAGATACCGTTGGCAAAGTTGACATCTTCGTGGCCGGCGTTGGCACCGGCGGAACAGTCACCGGTGTGGGCGAATATCTGAAAGCCCAGAACCCCAATGTGAAGGTAGTTGCTGTGGAGCCTGCTTCCTCTGCGGTCCTATCCACCGGTGTGTCAGGTGCTCACAAGATTCAGGGCATCGGTGCAGGATTTGTTCCCGATGTACTGAATACAAAGATATATGACGAGATCATTACCGTTGCCAATGAAGATGCCTTCACAACCGGCAAACTGATTGGCCGCAAGGAAGGCGTTTTGGTTGGCATTTCCTCCGGTGCGGCAGCTTGGGCAGCCATTGAGCTTGCAAAGCGCCCTGAAAATGCGGGAAAGACAATCGTTGTGCTTCTGCCGGATACGGGTGACCGTTATCTGTCGACTCCGCTCTTTGCCGAATAAAAAGCACAATTGCAGAACACGAAAAATCTGCGAAGCGATCTATGAAAAACGTCTGAGATGAGTTTATTAGTATGATTGGAGGAAGTACAAATGGCAAAGAAAGAAAATAAATTTAAAGATTACGATATTACAACCCAGGCAATTCATACCGGCACGGATTATGATGCAGAAACCGGAGCTGTTCGCAGGCCACTCCACATGGCAAACAGCTATAAATTGCCGGATGATCTGTCACAGGTGAATTATTCTTCCACAGATCTGCTTATGTATGCCCGAAACGGAAATGCCAATCAGCACTGGCTGGAAGAAAAAGTTGCGGCGCTGTACGGTGCAGATGATGCTATAGTTCTGGCCAGCGGTGTCGCTGCCCTCCACGCTCTGTTTTGGACTTTACTGAAGTCCGGTGATCGGGTTGTGTATCCTAATGTAAGCTATATGGCAGTGTATCGTCTGTTCCATGAATTGTTCAACAAGAAGTTTGGCGTGGAAACAGTCATGGTAGATATGACAGATCTGGATGCGGTAAGAAAGGCTATCACTCCCGGTACAAGGCTGGTACATATTGAAACTCCGGATAATCCAACTGTGGGTGTGACCGACATTGAGGCCATTGCTAAGATTGCCCATGAAAACGGTGCAATTCTTTCCGTAGACAACACCTTTGCTTCGCCTTATAATCAGCGCCCACTGGAGCTTGGAGCTGATTTTGTTGTAGACGCATTGACAAAATTTGTGAACGGTCATGGCGATGCACAGGGAGGTGCCATCATCTCTAACGACCTGATTACAATGGATCGCATTCGCTATGAGGCTCAGGTCAATGTGGGTTCGGTCGTCAGTCCATTTAATGCCTGGCAGATTTTCCGCGGCTCGGTTACCTTCCCGCTGCGCATGCAGCGTATCAATGAGTCCACATTAAAGATCGCCACGTGGCTGGAACAGCGGGAACATGTGACTTTTGTGTCGTACCCGGGGCTTCCGAGCAATGCCGGATATGAGCTTGCCAGAAAACAGATGAAAAACGGCTTTGGCGGTGTAATTTCATTTGGACTGGACACAGACGACAAGACTGTCGAACAGTTCTGTGCAAAGCTTAAGGTAGTGACCTTTGCTGTATCTTTGGGTCACGATGAGAGTCTGATTTTCCCACAGCCCAGTTATGATGAACGCATTCATTTGTATCCCGAACAGTTCCGAAACGGCTTTATCCGTTTCAGCGTTGGTTTGGAAGAACCGGATGACATTATTGCAGATTTGGATCAGGCGCTGCGTGCGGTGGGAATGTAAGTATAAGATAATCAAGAATATAATTATAAAAACTATCGGAGGTATAACGAAATGGCAGACTTCAAGTATGATGTTGTCGGTTCTTTCCTCAGAACCGCAGAGATACATCAGGCAAGAGAGCAGTTCAGAGACGGCGAGATTAGTGCTGAGGCTCTTAGAAAAGTTGAGGATGAGGAAATCACAAAGCTCGTTGACAAGGAAGTTGCTCACGGTCTTAAGAGAGTTACCGACGGCGAATTCCGCAGAAGATGGTGGCACCTCGATTGGTCTACCAACGCCTTTGAAGGTTGGGACACTGTTCACCTTGATCGTGTTATAAACGGTCTGAATCATCACATCGAGCTCGGCTATGTATCCGGTAAGATCTCTTATGTAAAGAACAACAAGGAGATCTTGGATTATGACTTCCTTAAGGGTCTTGCTGATGAGCGCGGTGTTGAGGCTAAAAAGGCCATCTCCGGCCCGAACATGCTTCTCATTGATGAGATTTTCCAAAGCGGACACACTACCCACAACTACTACGGTGACAACACTGATGCCCTTTTGGATGATATTGCAAAGGCATATCAGGAGGCCTTCGTAGATCTGTACGAGCACGGCTGCCGCTTCGTGCAGGTTGATGACACATCATGGACCTATCTCATCGACGATAGATTTATGATGAAGGTAAAGTCTCTTGGCTACACCAGAGAACAGGTCATCGAAATGTTCGTTAAGGTCACTAATATGAGTCTTGAAAACCATCCCGAGGACATGACTATTGCAACACACTTCTGCAAGGGAAACTTCAAAGGCAAGGGAATGTGGAATGGTCCTTATGACAGTATCGCCTCCGGCGTTAAGAGACTTGATTACGATGTTTTCTTTGTCGAGTACGATGACGAGCGCTCCGGTCTCTTTAATCCCTGGGCTGATTTCCCCAAGGGCAAGACCTTTGTTGTCGGCCTTATCTCCACCAAGAATCCTGTCCTCGAGGACAAGGAATTCCTCAAGAAGAGATTTGAGCAGGCTAAGCGCATAATTACCGATGACATGGCAATCTCTCCGCAATGCGGTTTTGCCTCTGTCGAGGAAGGCAACGATGTGGCTGAGGAAAACCAGTGGAAAAAGATTGATCTTCTCGTTTCCTGCGCTGACTTTGTCTGATTGCCTCCCCGGTTACACGACAAAAGCTTTAAGCTCAGGAAAAAGCCTTTAAGGTCTGTGCACCGCAGAGATTTATAGGTTTTGAATGGCTAAATTCCGCCCATAAGGCATAAAAAAATAACGGTAATACATCAGTATTACCGTTATTTTATTATTCGGCAGTCTTGCATAAAACATTCACTTTTCAGGGCCATTCAATTGCAATTTTTTGCCTGATCAACAAGGTCCTGAAGCGTTATACTGTCAACATATTCGCTTATCACCTTGTAATATCCCTGCCAGAACGGGAGTGTTGTGCATTTATCGCTGCGTGTGCACTGGTTGGGCTCGTCCTGCAGGCAGGCAATCGGAGCAAGACTGCCCTCCGCGGCGCGGAGAATATCTCCCGCCTTATATTCGCTCGCAGGCTTTTTAAGCTTATACCCTCCGCCTGTTCCGCGAAGCCCGCTGACAAGTCCTGCACGACTGAGCATAGAAATCACCTGCTCAAGATATTTAGTAGAAACAGCTTGCCGCGCGGATATGTCCTTCAGAGTCACATATTCTCCTGCGGAATTTGTGGCAATATCTATCATGACACGCAGCGCGTATCTTCCTTTTGTTGAGATCATCATGGTAATTACCTACTTTTCATATAGTATTATAGATATTTTATGACATTAGAGCATATATGTCAAATTTGAATTGCTATTTTGACTGCAAAGTGCCTCAGAATGTATATTGACAAAGAATATTGGGCGCGTTATAATCCTATCAATCAGATAGGAAAGGTGGAAATAGTGTGCCGGAGCCTGTTGTTTACAGCAATCTGCGTGATATTGTGCTTCGCGCTGCGAAGCTCTATCCGAATACAAAATTTTTCATCACCAACGATAAAGATTTCCCGTTTATCACGGGAGATGAGCTGAAGGCTTACTGCGGTCATTCAGGCCATTTGATGCGCAATGCCGAGGGAAGTCACATCGCCATTCTCGGTGCAAACGGTGCCGCATGGATCACCACCTTTTTCTCTGTTATAAGCTCAGGCTGTGTTGCCGTTCCGCTTCACCTTGGCTCTACTAATGCCGAGCTGGAATACTGTCTGAGAAAATCCGACAGCACTACTTTGCTTTATGACAAAAGCTGCGAAGCATCCGCCGTGATGCTTGCTGAAAAAATAAGCGGTCTGAAAGTAATAGAGCTGCATGAGTTTTTACAAACTCTGCGGGAAGCAGAAGAGGAATACTTCCCTCCTCTGCCGTCTGATGCAGCAGCTGCGCTGTATTTCACATCGGGCACAACCTCTTTAAGCCGATGCGTAATACTGACTCACCGCAATATGGGCAGCCACTGTACCGCCGCAATGTCCGCTCTGCCTCTTTCGCCGGAGGATGCGGGTCTTTCAATTCTGCCTCCGAGCCACACCTTTGAACTTATGACAAACATAGTTGGGGCACTTCACTGCGGCGGTACACTTTATATTAACGAAAGCATTCGCACAATTAAAAGAAATCTGCAAAAATACAGTCCGACTATCATCGTTGCGGTACCTCTGATGCTTCAGACGCTCCGCAAGGAAATACTGAACACAGCGAAGAAGCAGGGCAAGCTCGACAAGCTGCAGACAGGCTTAAAAATCAGCGCTTGTCTGCAAAAAATCGGTATTAATATAAGCCACCGTCTTTTTAAGGAAGTATACAGCGTGCTCGGCGGAAAGCTGAGATACTTTCTCTGCGGAGGTGCCGCACTGGACAAAGAGCTTATTCAATTCTACAAGGCTCTTGGAATAACCGTTCTTCAAGGATACGGAATAACGGAGTGCACGCCGATTGTTGCAGCGAATCTTCCCGGCGCAAACCGCCCGGGCTCGATAGGAAAAACCTTTCCGTGCTGTGAAACCGCGATAATAGACGGAGAGATTTGTGTACGCGGAGACAGCGTGTCCCCGGGGTACTACAACGATGAAGAAGCCAACGCACTTTCATATCGTGACGGATGGTTCTGCACCGGCGATCTCGGCAGAACGGATAAAGACGGATTTATCTATTTCACGGGGCGAAAGAAGAATCTTATTGTTCTTGCAAACGGCGAGAATGTGTCTCCCGAGGAGCTCGAGGAACGGCTTTATCAGATTGACGGCATAATTGACGCTGTCGTTTACGAGAAAAATGAAACTATTACAGCGGAGATATATGCGGACAAGGATGAGTTCCCTGACACAGCTGCACTCTGGAGTGCTGTGGATGTAGTTAACCGCTCACTTGCCGTTCATAAGCATATCGGCAATATTATAATGCGCGATAATGCTTTTGAAAAAACGGTTACACAAAAGATTAAACGATATAAATATTCTTTAAGCGAGGTGTAGGAAAATGAGAGAGAAAATAATTGATATACTTGCTGAAGTATCCGGCGTTTCTGCCGATGAAATAAGCGACAGCACCAGACTCGTTGCGGACCTTGGGCTGTCATCCTTTGACCTTGCCGATATAGTTGTAAGCGCCGAGGATGAATTCGGTATCTCCATCCCCGATGAGCGTTTCCCGGAAATTCAAACCGTAGGAGATGTAATACATGTTATATGCGGGGAGGCGGAATAGATGCAGCTTAGAAGTATACCTAAGCTTACCGATATCGATGTAAGTGCGGATCATAGCTTTGTATTTGACGCCCACAACGCGGACAAATCGGAACTGATAACAAGATACAGAGGAACGGCACTCAGGAGCTTCCCTGATGGGGACATTCTCGTTTCGTGGCAGAAGAGCATTTACCATTTTGGCGGCATCACCCGCGAGGTACCTATTTTCATCACCATCAGGCTCAATCATGACGAAACCATCTCGTCTTTGGAAATTGACGAGCGAAGCAACGGAAGTCAGGGGCGAAAATGCAGTTTTCCATGCCTCGAGTCATGTATAGCTTCCGTGCTCAAGGGGAAAAGCATATATGATATTCCTGCTCATTTCCCATCGGCAGTTGAAACAAAGTGCCTTCATATCTACGAAATCCTTTCCGCAGCAGCTTCCTTCTACTCATACCTGAAGCTAAATCAGCTCAAGGAAGGAACTGAGCAGGAGCTTTTTGTAATTGAGCCCACAGAATCGGGAATAATCGCAAACAACAAGCATGAGGTATTGGGGATTACATCGGAAACCGAGCTTTTAATCACTCACAACGAAACACCTGTACTGAATGAATATCGACTTGCGGATAAGCTGAACAGCTCTGCTCTTGTTCGTTTTAATGGCTCAGCTACGCATTGCGGCACATTGAAATCCGACAACTTTGAGTCCAGTTATGCACAGTTGAACAGACTCACCTCAAAATGCTACCATCTTGAAAAGAAATACTTTGATTTCAGCGGAAGAATCAAATTCTCAAACTGTCCTGCAATGGCAGGTCTATTCCTGCTTTCCATCAGTCACGAGGGGCTGGAGGGTACTGTCAAGCGCGCACTGGAGATTGAAAAAGTCCTGCACTATCTTCAGACCGGATATGGCGACCACCCCTGCAAGGGTTTCGGCGGCTGATAGGATTTTACCGTAACACGATAATTAATATGGAGGCAATTATGGAAAAAGCAATTGATGTTTCAACTCTTAAAATAAACCTGTATTCAGAAAAGCCTGTGCGTGAATATAATCAGATTCTCGCAGATCCCGAGGGCAAGATGTGGCTTAGCAATGAAAGTGCGCTTATCGCCGCAAACGCAATGGCGCTGGCGCTCAAGGCAATAGGAAAATCCAAATGTGAGGATGCGGACATGAAGTCTGCTGCATCATTTTTGGAAGTTCTCCGCAAATTCTTTCTCAAGGTCATTGATCAGGAGCTTCAGGCCCGCTCGGCGTGGGAAGAGGAGATTAACAGCAAAGGCCGAACTCAGGCCCGTATCGATGGCTGTACATTTGCCGCCTGCTCTGAGATTGACGAAGTGCTTTACGGCCTGATAAAAGCAATGGAGACGCTTGCGCCTGTCGCGGACAAAATACTGCCCGCTGCAGCAGCCGATGCCGCGGCAGCTGTTCTGCTTACCAAAACAGCAATGGAAGCGGTAAAGCTTCAGCGCTATTATTATTCAACATCCATCAGCGGCGATGTACATTCCCTCGCCATGCGGCGAGAGCCTGAAATGGCAATTGAGAATTCGGCCGAGCTGATTGACGGTCTGTATACGAAATTTGTAAACAAAACATCCCTCTCAACATGAGGGATGTTTTTCTCTGAAACGCGAAAGAGTACGACTGTGGAAACTCCTGCAGCATGGAGCATATATTGAGCATCCGTAATCATCGAACAATGTGGAATCGTTTTTTATTGCAAACATTTCGTATTGATGATAGAATAATTTTATAATCTTATGTTATTCCCTTTGATACAAATACTATTGGACGTATTCAAAAGGCTAAAAGCCCGGGAATAATTTTTGATTTGAGTCTTGTATCGTCCACCGGAAGGATAGCGCCGAAAAGTGCGATCCTTTTTATTATTTCAGGAGATAAGCTATGCCACGCATTGTTGACAAGGAAGCAATAAAGCTCGAAATCATGAAGGCTTTTTCCCGTCTTTCCGACGAAAGACCGTTAACCGCAATATCTCTGCGCGAAATTGCTGCCGAAGCGGGAATGAGCCATACGAAGGTACTCAGATATTTTAAAAACAAAAACAGTCTCCACGTTGCAACCGTTCATTGGGCAAGCTCCTTCATGTACAAAAACGTGACTGACTGGTTCAGCTCGCATCATCTGGTTGATTACCCGGGCAAGTCAGAGTATCTTGACGCCTTTTTCTCCTATTTTCAAACCGAAGAGCAGGGCGGAGTCAACCCCCGCGACGTTGTTATGACCTGTGCTCTCGGCGCATACTCCCCTGAGATTAAAGATGCTATAAGAGAGGAATTTGCCCATGCAAACGAGGTGCTCGGCATGCACTTCGGCGAGGAATTCGGAAGACAGCTTACGTCAGATGAGATTACCGCCATTACAGTGGGCTTTTTCGGCATTTATTTTGCAAGATTTAACGATATTATTCCGCTCGGCTCGGTATGCAAACCACTGAGCGGCTTTGGCAGTCTGCTTTTGCCCTGATTTAAACAGCTCTTTATTGACAGAGCTGTTTTATTTTGATATATTTTTGATAAACCACTTGGAACGCAACGAGGAGAAATTCAACAAAGCTGAATTTGCTCCCAATATAGAGTTTTAAGGAGAAAAACCTATGAGCGAATGGAAGAAAACATGGTGCAACCTCTGTGCGGTGACCTGCGGCCTTGAGCTTGAGGTTGAAAACAACAAAATAATCAATGTTCGCCCCGACCCTTCAAGCCCGCGCAGCAACGGCTACTGCTGCCGCAAGGGCAGGACGGCAAAATACTTTGTCGATCACGGTGACAGGGTTCTCTATCCGCGCAAAAAAGTCGGCGATCACTATGAATGCATTTCATGGGAACAGGCATACAAGGAGATTGCCGAAAAGGCAAACCATATTCTCAAGGTTCACGGCCCCCGCTCTGCCGCTGTCATTGGCGCAGGCACTGCGGCCGTTCAGACCGCCGCGGCAACAGCGGCACCTATGCTCATGGCCATGGGCAGCCAGTATATATTCAATCCCATAGGCGTTGAGTTCATGGCGGACTGGTGGAGCCACGGCAGAATTTTCGGCGATCAGCTGCATTTTCTGGAAGCGGACGACGAGCGCTCCGATGTAATGATTTACTGGGGCTCAAACGCATATGTATCCCATCAGATGCCCAATGCAAAGCGTATATGCCGCGAGTTCTCCGAAAGTCCCGACAAGATGGTAATAGTTATCGATCCCCGACTTTCCGAGACTGCGCGCATGGCTGATATGCACATCATGCCCGCACTCGGCTCCGACTCTCTTTTCCTCCGCACTCTCATTGCACTCATTCTTGAAAAGGGCTGGGAAAACAAGGAATATCTGAACAGGTATACAAAGGACTGGACTCTTGCAAAGGGCTGGTTCAGAGATTTTGATATTGACGGCGCACTTCGCGTCTGCAAGGTTCCGAGAGAGCAGGCAGAGGAATTCGCAAGAATTCTCACCACCAGAAAATGGGGCATGCACCGCGATCTTGGCCTGTTCTTCGGCAGACATGCAACCATGAGCAGCTATCTTTGCATCATGCTTACCATCGTCTGCGGAATGTGTCTTGTTCCCGGCGGAAATGTTCCTCCGGAAAGAGTTATTGCTCTCGGCGGAAGTGATGAGCGCGATCCAAAAACATGGCGAACTCCCGTAACAAACCGCTTCCCCGTTTCTCGTGTTTATCCCGAAGCTGTAATCCCTGATGAAATTCTCGGAAGCAATCCCGACAGAATCCGCTTTGCAATAACATCCATCAACAATCCTCTGCGAAGCTATCCCGATTCGCAGAAGATGGAAGAAGCTCTGCGTTCACTTGAGCTTTTAGTTGCTATTGAAAGCTGCGAAACAGAAGTCGCTCAGTTTGCAGACTATGTTCTCCCCTCCACCACCGCTTACGAGGGAAAGGGTGGCTTTAACATATTTACTCTCAACTATCCCGAGGTCGTATTCGGCTGCCGCAAGCAGATTGTAACGCCTCCGGGCGAGGCCAAAGAGGACTCCATGATATTTGCCGAGCTTACCGCGGCCATGGGTCTGATACCCAAGCTTCCGCAATGGCTGTACAAGGCCGCAGAGGACGCCGTAATCTCGGGCGACAGGATGAAATACTTCATGAAGTTCGGTGCATGGCTTGCTATGGGCAACTTAAAATACTTTGATCAGGCCCCGACTGTTATGGCACTCACTCTCGGCAAGGCTATGGGAAGCGCTGACCGCGCAATGACATGGGGCGGCATGCTCCTCAGTCCCCTTCCCAAAAATGCAGTTATGGCTGCCAAGGTGGACAAAAAGCAGCATCCGATAATTTCCCGCATGCCGATTCTCTCTGATCTGTGCAAAATGGATGCGGCGTTCAAGCTCTGCGACGACCATCCCGAAGGTGCCGTCATCGCGCACAGCGATGAATTCAATCTCATGAAGCGCCATATAAAGCACAAGGACGGCAAGCTCCACCTCTGGTGCGAAGAGATAGACAAATACATTAATCGCATTACCCCCGAAAAGGAAGAGGCTGAACTCACCCTTAAGGGCGGCAGCAATATGATACTCTCAGCAGGCAGGCACTCCGACGGCGGCGTTAATGCCTCCATGAGAAACAGCAGAACATTCAAATACCGCAAGCTCTATGCTTTGGCAATGAATCCCGAGGATGCAAAGGAAATGGGCTTCGAGGACGGTCAGACCGTAAAGCTTTCCACAAACAAGGGCAGTATTGAAATCCCCGTCGAATGCTCGTGGCAAATCTCCCGCGGCTACTGCATGATGCCCCACTATTTAGGGCTGAAATTTGAGGGCAAAACCTATGGTATGCATGTAAACTACCTCACCGACCACAAGGACATCGACGAGCTCACAGGCAATGCGCGCTGGCGCTACACCCCCTGCCGCGTAGAGACAATATAAAAAAGCTGTGTACCTTTTCGGTACACAGCCTTGATTCAAAGACTCTTCAGTTTTTCTTCACTCATACGCCATTCGGGAGCTACACTATAGATTTCTTCAGCTCTGCGGCGTACTACCTGTCGCAGATTGAAGTCACCCATCTGTTTGCACCACTCATAGGTTGTATAATAAGCCATATTAACTCCGAGCGGCGCAATATGCTCGGCGGGCTCAGGGCTTAATATGATTCCGGTTTTCTGGCTGTTGCTCAGAAGCTTAATCATCCATTCGTCAACCTGATGCACCATGCTCAGAATATCAAGCTCGCCCAGAAGCTCAAGGCGCAGAAGAGAGCCGACAAGCTTCGGCCCGAAGTTGATCGCTACGGTGAGATAACGGTTACACAGTATCCACATGCGCTCGAAGTCGTTCTCCGCGACTATGAAGTCCCCGAAGAACTCATCTCTGTCGAGGCGCACATCGGACAGTATCTTATTGATAATCTCCTTCTTACCTGCAAAGCTCAGATAAAAGGTTGAGCGGGCAATACCTGCCGTCTTGCAGATATCGTTGACAGACACATTTTCATAACCGCGTTCGCGGAAGAGATTTACCGCGGTCTCAATGATAGTTTTTGCAAATTTTGTATTGGAATCCGGCACGAAATCGCTCCTCGGACACAATGTCCATATTTTGTGGACATTATATTAAAAATCGTCTTCTTTGTCAAACACTTTCATGCCTTTTGTAGGCAAAACAAAAACAATTTTTTTGTGACATTATTAGAAAGTGACCAGAGGGAATTGAATTAACTTCGCCAATTTAATAACATTGTAATATACGGCTTCGGCCTTTGAAAACACTGAATTTTATTAACTTGGAGGAATATATATGGGCGTTTGGAAAAAGACTCAGTGCAACTTCTGTGGTCTTAGCTGCGGCTTGGAAATGGAAGTTGAAAATAACAAAATCGTCAGCGTCAGACCCGACCCGGACAGTCCCCGCACCCACGGTTACTGCTGCCGTAAGGGCAGAACCGCAAAACACTTCACCGACCACGGCGACAGACTGCTGTATCCGAAGAAGCGTGTTGGCGATCACTACGAGCGTATTTCCTGGGAACAGGCATACAGAGAAATCGCCGAAAAGGCCAACAAAATACTTGCCGAACACGGTCCCCGCTCTTTCTCATTTCTGGGCGGCGCTCTCGGTTCCGTGCAGACTCCCTACGCAATCGGCAAGGCAATAACCTATGGCGTTGGAAGCCAGTATGTCTTTAACCCCATCGGCATTGAATTCATGGGCAACTGGTGGAGTCACGGCAAAATTCTCGGCGACCAGATGCACTTCCTCGAGCCCGATGACAAGGAATCCGAAGTCGTCATCTACTGGGGCTCCAACTCCTATGTTTCTCACCAGATACCGGACGCAAGAAAGGTCTGCCGCGAGTTCTCCGAGGACCCCGACAAGATGGTCATCACCATTGCCCCTCGCCTTTCGGACACCGCAAGAATGTCTGATATGCACATTGCGCTTAAGCCCGGCACCGACTCTCTGTTCTTACGCGCTCTGATTGCTATAATTGTTGAAAACGGCTGGGAAGCAAAGGAATACATAAACAAATATGTTGCAGACTGGGGAAAAGCACGTCCCTGGTTTAAGAACATCGATATTGATAATCACCTGCGTGTCTGCGGTGTTCCCCGCAAGCAGGCCGAGGACTTCGCAAGAGTCCTCACCACGAAGAAATGGGGCATGCACCAGGACCTGGGCATTTTCTTCGGCCGCCACAGCACCCTTGACAGCTATCTTTGCATAGTTCTCACAGTAATCTGCGGCATGGCTCTCGTACCCGGCGGCAGCATCGTTCCCGAATGCGTTATCGAACGCGGAACCTTCTGCGACGAGCACGATCCCAAAACATGGCGCGGTCCCGTCACAAACCGCTTCCCTGTTATGAACGTATTCCCCTGCGGCATTATTCCCGACGAAGTCATGGGCGACAACGAGGACAGAATCCGCATCATGTTCACCTCCTTGGGCAATCCCCTGCGCAGTTATCCCGACTCCAACAAGATGAAAGAGGCTCTCGAGCATCTCGAGCTCTTAGTCGCTATCGACTGCACCGAAACCGAGGTTACACGAATTGCCGACTATGTTCTCCCCGGCATGAATGCCTATGAGGGCGGCGGCGATATGAACGCGTTTACCCTCAACTATCCCGAAATCGTTTTCCAGTCCCGCAAACAGGTTGTCAGACCTGTTGGCGAGCCTAAGGAAGACACAATGATTCTCGCAGAGATTGCCGAGGCAATGGGCGTTGTTCCCAAGCTTCCTCAGTGGCTTTACAGAGCTGCGGAGGACGCGGTAATCTCCGGCGACAGAATGAAATACTTCGTAAAGCTCCTCGGTTGGACTGCGGCAGGTCATCTCAAATACTTTGACCAGCTGGCAATCGTCATAGCTCTTACTCTCGGCAAAGCATACGGCTCTGCAGCACGCGCGATTTCCTGGGCAGGCATGCTCACCAGTCCCATTTGCGGCAAGGGTCTTGTAACTGCAAAGTACGATTGGAAGAAGCATCCTCTGCTTGCAAATATGCCAATGTTCAAGGATTGGTGCGAAATGGATGCAGCATTCGAGCTTGTTGACAATCATCCCGAAGGTGCAGTCATCGGTTACGCAAAGCCCGACGAAATGCTCGAAAGACATATTGCACACAAGGACAAGAAATTCCACCTCTGGTGCGAAGAGATTGACGAATTCATTAAGCGCATTACTCCCGAGCAGGAAGAAAAAGAGCTTGAGCTCGAGCGAGGATACAATTTCATTCTCTCCGCAGGACGCCATTCCGACGACGGCATGAACGCAAGTATGAGAAACCCCGCAACATTTAAGTACCGTCAGCCCTACACACTTGCAATGAATCCCGAAGACGGCAAGGAGCTGGGCTTTGCAAACGGTCAGATGGTGCGCGTTTCCACTCAGGCCGGCGAGCTTGAGATCCCCGTTGAATACACATGGCAGACCGCATGCGGCTACTGCATGATACCCCACCACTTCGGATATACCTTCCAAGGTGTGAAGGTCGGCGAACACGTCAACATTCTCACCAGCCACAAAGATCTTGACGAACTCACAGGCAACCCCAAATGGCGCTACACGCCCTGCCGCGTGGAAGCAATTTAAGGAGGCGCTATCATGGCTAATATAAAAATAACTCTTAACGGCAAAAAAGTTACAGTTCCCGAAGGCATTACCGTTCTTGAGGCGGCAAAGCTCAAGGGCGTATACATTCCCACCCTCTGCGCATACGAGGGCATGAAGCCCAAGGCGGCATGCAAGCTTTGCATCGTTAAAGTCAAGGGTGAGGACAAGGAAAAGCTTGCCTGCGCAACCAAGGTCAAAGAAGGCATGGTTATCACCACCGATGACGAAGAGCTCTTTTCCAAGCGCAAGGAAACCGTTCAGGAAATGTTCCGCCAGCACACGGTCGACTGCCACCACTGCCTGCGCATAGGCTCAACCAAGGCCCCCGACTTCGACCCGAAATTCTGCAAGGATTGCTACTTCTGTGACTGCGTTCGCGACGGCTTCTGCGAGCTTCAGGCAAAAGCACTTGAGTTCGGCATTGATGAGCTTCCCTTTGAAATCCACGAACACGATTTCGCAATTGACGACTCCACCGGAAGCATCATCAGAAATCCCAACAAGTGCATAAAGTGCCGCCGCTGTGTTGATGTATGCAAGGCTCAGGGCGTTGGCATCCTCGGTCTTATCAAGACCGAAAACGGTCAGACCGTCGGCGCAAAGAACGGTCTTGTTGCTGATGGCTGTATCCGCTGCGGCCGCTGTGTAAACGTATGCCCCACCGGTGCGCTTTACATGAAAGAGCACAAGGATGAGGAAATCTACTTTGCCCATCAGTACGGCACCGAAACCGCCGCAATGGTTTGCTCCTGCGTGCTGCGTCCTCTCGAAGAACTCTTCGGTGCACCCAAAGGCAGCTTCACCTATGAGCAGGTCATCGACGGTCTCCACAAGATCGGCATTGACCATGTATATAATCCCTCTTTCGCAAAGCACAGAGCTCGCCGGCAGGCAGTCGAGGTGCTTGACAAGAAGCTGGGCAAAAAGTGCGTAATCATGGCTGAGGACTTCGCCGCAAAGAACTTCCTCGAGAAGAACTATCCCGAGC
>R27__coassemble_525_pt1 | contig 23764 bp, 23 predicted proteins | sample R27__metabat2_high_PE_005 | metagenome-assembled genome bin R27 | reverse complement strand
TGATTATGGCCGTTCTCATGATGGCGGCATGCGTTCCCGCAGCTTTTGCACAGACTCAGGATGAACCCTGGGGCAATTGCAAGTACACGGAAAAGACATACAGCGTAAAGCAGTATTCCGTTCCCGACACCGAGGCAATCAACTTTGTAAAGAACCTCAAGATAGGCGTCAATCTGGGTAATACCTTTGATGCTTATGATGAAAACCTCGCAGATGAGCTGGATTACGAAACGGTATGGGTCGGCGTTAAGACAACTCCTGAGCTGATTGCGAAAATCAAGGAAGCGGGCTTTAATACAATCCGCATTCCCGTTTCGTGGCATAACCACCTTGTTGACGGGCATTACACCATCAGCCAGCAGTGGCTCGACCGTGTAAATGAAGTTGTCGACTACTGCATCGCAGAGGATATGTATGTAATCCTTAACATCCACCATGATGACGGAAAGTCACTTATTTATCCCTCCTGCTCAAAGTCTGCTCAGTCCGTAAATTACATCACCGCAATCTGGAGCCAGCTTGCAGAGAGATTCAAAGACTATGACGAGCACCTCATCTTTGAGAGCATGAACGAGCCCCGTCTGGTCGGCAGCCTCTATGAGTGGAATCTGCTGGCAGCAAGCCCGTCCTGCATCGAGGCGGTAAAGCAGCTCAACATCTACAACCAGACCTTCGTTAATGTTGTAAGAGCTTCCGGCGGAAATAACGAGACCCGTTACCTGCTCTGCCCGGGCTATGACGCATCCGTTGACGGCGCAACCAATTCAAACTACAAGCTTCCCACTGACCCCATTGCAAACGATCACCACATCATCGTTGCAGTCCACGCTTATACTCCCAACAGCTTCGCAATGCTGTCCGCCGGCTTCAGCCGCTGGTCCAGCAAGAATCTTATCGACAAGCAGTCTGTAACAAGCTTCATGGATAAGATTTATAACAAGTATGTTGCAAAGGGCATTCCCGTACTCATTGACGAGTTCGGCGCAAGAGAGAAGAGCGGCAACACCGATTGCCGTGCCGACTTTGCAGGCTTCTATGTTGCCAATGCCCGCGCACGCGGCATGAGCTGCCTCTGGTGGGATAACAACATCATGTCGGGCGATGGCGAACGCTTCGGCCTGCTTGACCGCGCAAGCCTCCAGTGGGTATATCCCGACATCGTAAGAGCACTGATTCACAATTCATAACTTTATAAATAATAAAAAAGACTGCTTTATATAAGCAGTCTTTTTTATTTGCTTTTATTCGGCGCTGAAATGCGGACACTGATAGCGGGGCTTGCCTTCGCTTATTTTTCCGTATTCGATGGCGGATACGGGGCAGCCGCAGATGCAGGCCATGCAGTGGGTGCAGTCGCCCGTCCATACAGGCTTGCCGTTTTCAAGCTTTATTCCGTTTACGGGGCAGTCCTTTGCGCATTTTCCGCAGGAGATACAGTCATCTGAAACGGTGAATGACTTGGATTTTACGCACAGGGCATAGAAGCCGGGGTTCACGGGGCCGGATTTTATCGTGTCGAAGATGCCTGCGCGCTTTCTTTCGATGGGAAGTCCGCCGACGATTTTTTCGGCTGCGGATTTTAAAACGGGGTCTGCCTCCTTGCGTATGGCGGCGCTCTCCTCATCGCCCGGAACGGAGAACATTGCAAGATAGTTCTCGGGCATTACAACCTCCTGCACTCCGCAGTAATTAAAGCCTTTTTCCGCGCAGAAGGATTTTATGTGCTTTTCCGCGTTGCCGATGTCGGAGCCGCAGGTCATGACGAAGTAGGCATCCTTGCTGCCGACAAAGCTTCCCTCGTTTATCCATTTCTGAAATATCTTCGGAATTCGCCAGCAATAAGTGGGACTGACAAAAACCCACGGCTTTTCGGATTCGAGTGCTGCCGTTTCCTTATCGCGCATTGCGTCGGTTGCGTTGAAAATCTCGTCTCCCGTATGATATGCCAGTGCTTCGGCGGCATAGCGGCTGTTGCCTGTGCCGGTATAATAAACTATCATGTGAGTAATCCTTTCGTTTTTTCAGAGTATAACATATATTCTACAACAAAAACAGAGAAAAAACATCCCTCGTATTCAGAGGGATGTTTTAATGTTTATCAGGACTTGTCCTTTTTGCTGTCGGTTCTGAATTTCAGCTTTGTTTCAAATCTGTCCTTTTCGCCGATTTCGGGAACCTTGGTCGGATATTCTCCCCCGAAGCAGGCGGTACACAGGTTTCCGCTGCAGGGAGCGATCTGCAGAAGATGCTCTATGCTGAGATAGCCTAGAGAATCCACGCCGATTATTTCGGCGATTTCCTGCCGGCTGTGGCGGTTGGCAATCAGGTTTTCCGCATCATCGATGTCCGTGCCGTAATAGCAGGGGGCAATGAAGGGCGGCGCGCTTACACGCATATGAATTTCCTTTGCTCCTGCCTTTCGCAGCAGGTCGATAATTCCACGGCATGTGGTGCCGCGGACGATAGAGTCGTCAATCAGAACGATGCGCTTTCCCTCAACTATGCTTCGAATCGGGTTGAGCTTGATGTTAACGCCGACCTCTCGTTGCTCCTGCGTCGGGGAGATAAAGGTGCGGCCGATGTATTTGTTTTTGGTAAAGCCGATGGCGTAGGGAATTCCCGAAGCATTGGCATATCCCAAAGCGGCATCAAGTCCCGAATCGGGAACGCCGATGACGAGGTCGGCATCAACAGGGTGTTCGGCGGCGAGGAATGCGCCTGCCTTCTGACGCGCAGCGCTTACCGCCGTTCCGTCGATTACCGAATCGGGTCTGGCGAAGTAAATGAATTCAAATGCGCAGAGATTCTTGGTTTCGCTGCCGCAAAGTCTTTCGTCGGTCTTAATTCCGTCCTGACTGACGGTAATGATCTCGCCGGGCTTTACATCGCGTACAAATGCCGCGCCGATTGCATCAAGCGCGCAGGATTCGGAAGCGAACACAATTTTTCCGTCGGCGGTTTTGCCCATGCACAGTGGACGGAAGCCGAGAGGGTCACGGGCGGCAATCAGCTTTGCAGGGGAGGATATTACCAGAGAGTATGCGCCCTCCAGCTTTCCCATGGCGGAATATACGGCCTCCTCGATGGAAGGGGCGTGAAGTCTTTCCTGCACTATGATATAAGCGATTACCTCGCTGTCTGTTGTTGTGTGGAAAATCGAGCCGCGCATCTCCAGCTCGTTTCTCAGCTCATATGAGTTGGTCAGATTTCCGTTATGAGCGAGCGCCATGCGGCCCTTGTGGTGATTTATTATGATAGGCTGAGCGTTGCGCTTGCGGTCTGAGCCGGTTGTGGCATAGCGAACATGGCCCACAACTATGTTGCCCGTTCCGAGGCTTTTCAGATTTGCAGCGGGGAAGACATCGTTTACAAGCCCCTCATCGCGATAGCAATTGAAAACACCGTCGTCGTTTACAACGATACCTGCGCTTTCCTGTCCGCGATGCTGAAGAGCGAACAGACCGTAGTAAGCAAGGGAGGCGACATCAGCGGTTTCAGGCGAAAAAACGCCAAAGACACCACATTCTTCGTGAATGTGGTGTTCTTTGAAATTGCACTTACTTGCACTCATATTCGGTCACTCTCTTCATAACCTCGGCGTATGCCTCTTCAACGCCTCCGAGGTCACGGCGGAATCTGTCCTTGTCCAGCTTTTCGCCGGTGGCGATGTCCCAGAGACGGCAGGTGTCGGGGCTGATCTCATCGGCAAGGATGATGGTTCCGTCGGTGGTTCTGCCGAACTCCAGCTTGAAGTCGACCAGAGTTACGCCGCACTCTGCCCAGAACTCTCTCAGGATGCTGTTTACCTTAAGAGCGTACTGCTTGATGGTGCTGATCTCTTCTGCGGTGGCAAGCTTAAGAGCTAAAGCATGGCTGGTGTTGAGCAGGGGATCGCCGAGATCATCGTTCTTATAGGAGAACTCAACAACGGGCTCGTCGAACTTGATGCCTTCATCGACACCGTAGCGCTTGGAGAAAGAGCCTGCGGCTATATTGCGAACTATTACTTCGAGAGGAACGATGGAAACTTTTCTGACGAGGGTTTCGCGCTCACTGAGCTCTTTGACGAAGTGAGTGGGAACGCCTTTCTTCTCGAGCATTTCCATAAGACGGTTGCTCATCTGGTTGTTAATAACGCCCTTGCCCTGGATGGTGCCCTTTTTCAGGCCGTTAAAAGCGGTTGCATCGTCCTTGTAATCAACGATGAAGAGCTCAGGGTCATCGGTCTTAAAGACCTTCTTGGCTTTTCCCTCATAGATCTGTTCCTGCTTCTGCATACCGAGATTCCTCCTTGAATATAGCTTTTTAATATATAAACAGTGCGCGCTGAATGCTGCGCTTCCAAAGCGGAAAACATGTTTACCGCATAAAAAATATATTACATTATAGCACTCTGAGTCAATGGGACAAAATACATATAATATTACTGTTGTCATACGGAAAAAGTGTGATTAAGATACAAATTGTTTTAGAGAGCCATTCATACAGACTTGTAATTGAACAGCCGATATCGTAAAATATCCGTAAAAGAAGAAAAGGAGAAATTCTGATGAAAAAACTGGTCGCATATTTCAGCGCCACAGGCACGACCGCAGCTGCCGCAAAAAAGCTGGCGGAGGCAATCGGCGCGGAAAGCTATGAAATCAAACCCGAAGTGCCCTATGTGAAGAAGGACCTCAACTGGATGAATCCTCTTTCCCGCACTACAAAGGAAATGCACAAGAAGGAATACCGTCCCCCCATCGTTATGGATGATGCGCCCGTTGCCGATTGCGATACCGTTTTCCTCGGCTTCCCCATCTGGTGGTATATAGCTCCTACAATCATTAATACATTCCTTGAAGCATACGATTTCTCCGGTAAGAAAATTGTGATGTTCGCAACCTCCGGCGGCAGCGGCTTCGGCAAGGCGGCAGAGGGACTGCGCAAAAGCGCACCCGGAGCGGAAATAATCGAGGGCAGACTTATGAACAAAGCCGTCTCCGATGAAGAGCTCAAGGCATGGGCGGAAAGCATCTGGTAAATAAAATAAGAATATACCTAAGACAGCAGTCATTTTTTGACTGCTGTTTGATTTTGTCTATTGAAAAAAGCAGGGGGCAGTGCTAATATGAACACTGTTCATTAAAATTTGTGAGGTAATCATGCCGAAGATTATTGAAAACTTACAGGACAGTATTTTGAATGCCGCAAACGAAATACTATGTGAACAGGGCTTCAAGGATTTCAGCATCCGCGCGGTCGCCAAAAAGCTTGGCATTGCGCCTGCCACAATCTATAACTACTACCCATCCAAGGAGCTTATACTGGAGGCTCTTGTGGACAATACATGGCGCAGGCTTATGGAGAACATAGACAGCGAGGTTTCAGGAATAAGTGATCCCGTCGAAGCGCTGAACAGGATTTATGAGCTGTTCAGAAGCTCAATGAATCCCCTGTTTACACATTGGCTTGCGGCAGATGTAAAAGCCATGCCCCCCAATCATCCGGACGGGAAGGCCATCATGGGGAGGAAGCAGGAGGTCAGCGCAGAGCTGTGCAAACATATTGAAGCCGTCCTGCAGCGCACCCGACAGGACACAGCCTTCGCACCCGTGTATACGAAGCTGTTCATTATGTGCTCCCATCACAGCGGCTTATCCTTCGGCGATATAGTATCGGCAATAAAAGCTTTGCAATAAATAAGGTTCAGGAAAAGGAAGATCTCATGAAAAAGAAAAACTTTGTACTCATTGCGATCATCTACCTCCTCGGTCTGTTTATCGGCGCCATAGATACGGGTATAATCACACCCGCACGCCCGATTATTCAGAATCAGCTGGGAGTTGACGCAAATCTGGGTATATGGATGATTACCATCTATACCCTCACATACGCCGCAATTATCCCGATTTCGGGTAAGCTTGCGGATAAGAAGGGCCGCAAGCCCGTTTATCTGCTGAGCATTGCTCTGTTCGGAGCGGGCTCTCTCATCTGCGCATTCTCCGCAATTGCCGACAGCTTCCTCATTCTCATGCTTGGCCGCGTTGTTCAGGCATCGGGCGCAGGCGGCATCATGCCCGTTGCGACCGCCGAGTTCGGCACAAGCTTCCCCGAGGAAAAGCGCGGCATGGCGCTGGGTCTTGTCGGCGCGGTATACGGTATTGCAAATGTCCTCGGCGCATCCGTGGGCAGCGCGGTGCTGGATATTGCGGGCGTTGATAACTGGCAGTGGATTTTCCTCATTAACATACCCATCTGCGTCATCATCGTTGTATCGGGCATAATCGTTCTGCCCAACAACCGCGCAGATGAAATCAAGGCCACCGATAAGCTGGGCACGCTGCTTATGACGCTTATCATACTCTCTTTGCTGTACGGCCTTAAGAATCTGGATTTCTTCAATTTCATCTCATCCTTCACTTCTCTGAAGGTATGGCCCTTTATTCTGGTTTCCGCACTGCTCATTCCCGTTTTTGTCAGGGTTGAGCGCAAGGCGGAGGATCCCATATTCCATATCGAATATGCAAGCAACCGTCAGATAATGGTCACTCTTGTGCTGGGCATTGTTGTCGGCTGCTCCATGATGGGCATGATATTCATTCCCCAGTTTTCCGAGAACTGCCTCAAGATGGCATCGGGCAGCGGCGGCTATTTCGTCGTAATCCTCGGCTTCTGCGCCGGCGGCTCTTCCATGATGTCCGGCAAGCTTATAGATAAGCGCGGCGCAAAGCCCGTTATGGCGGCAGGCTTCATCATCACCATTATCGGATGCCTGTATCTTGCATTTATAGCCGTAAAATTTGTAAATCTTCTGAACGTCATCGTTTCTCTGGTCATCATCGGCTTCGGCCTCGGCCTTACCATGGGCACGCCCCTTAACTACATGATGCTGCAGAATACAAGCGACGAGGAGTCTAACTCAGCCCTCGCAACCCTTTCTCTGGTGCGCTCTATCGGCACCGCCGTCGCTCCTGCCATCATGGTAGGCTTCATCGTCCACGCCGCATCAGGCATGCAGGGCGAGCTTATGGGCGCTCTTCCCGAGATACCCACACCCGCAATCGAGCAGCAGGCAGAGCTTGACAGCATCATTCAGCAGCTCAGGGACGCAAATGCGGATAATCCCGATATGCAGGAAATGCTGGCTCAGATGGACAATATGAACATGAGCGGCATGAGCATGGATATGTCCAATATGGAAGGCGAGGGAATGGAGCTTCCCGATGAGCTTCTCAAGGGTCTGCAGAATGCCGATGTCACCACCATCGTCGGCGAAACCAAGAACATGACAAACTACATATTCGACGAAGTAATTCCCGGGGTTGTCGTCAAGGCTCAGGACGGCATCAATCAGGGCATTGACGGCATCGGAGAGGGTATCGACGGTATCGGTCAGGGCATAAGCGGAATGGAATCCGGCATTTCCGAAATGGATGGTGCAAAGGCTGAGCTTCAGGCGGGTATTGACGGAGTAAGTCAGGGTATCGCCGGCATGGAAACAGGTCTTGCTCAGCAGGATGAGGTCATCGGCGCAATGGAGCAGATACTCTCAGGCGATGTCATAGGCGGCGTTAAAAGGCTCTCAAGCATGGATATGTCCGGCGCTCCCGAGGGCATGAGCGGAAATATGTCTATTGCCGACATCGCAAAGCTTCCCCAGAAGCTCAACGAGCTCAAAGCAGCCCGCGCAGAGCTTGCCCAGAAGATTGAGGACACCAAGGCAAAGCGCGCCGAAATGCAGGATGCGCTTGCGCAGATGTCCGCAGGACAGGATGAGCTTCGCGGCGCGGCACAGTCAGCGAGAAATCAGCAGGCGCTTATGGTAAGAGCACGCACTCTCATGGCGGAAATACGCGACCAGATGCCCGAAATTTTTGAGCAGTCCAGAGCGGACTATCTCAAGGCCATTGACGACAGCAGCGAGGATATCGAGAACGTATATCAGAGCACAATAAACAGCGGCTACCACAATATGTATCTGTTCCTCGTGGCGGTAAATGTAGTCGGCCTTCTTCTCCTTATGCTCTATAAAGAAGATCGCAAAAAGCTTGCTGAGGCTGAATAATAAATATTAACAGTGTTTCAGGGAACATATCCGTTTCGGTATGTTCCCTGAATCTTTTTGCAGATATCAGCTTATAAAAAAGTGTTCCATTTTGCCAATCTGTGGTATAATGCGGGCAGAGTTAAAATCGGTTTTGGTACAGCTGAAGCGGAGGAACTGAAATGAAAAAATTTATATACTGGGTTATGGCACTTTGCCTCATCATCAGTCTGGCAGGCTGCGCAAAGGAAACGAGTCCGGGCGAGTCTGAGCCGCCTGTGGCCGTAACGAATGAGGTAACTCCTACACCCGAGACAGCTCCTGCGCCCGAGGTCAGGGACGAACAGGACACGCTTATAGATACCGAGTATTACACCATAAAAATTCCTGAGTCATGGCGCGAAAACTGCATCTATGAAGTTAACAAAGGCGAGAACAATGACTATTCCCTTAGCTTTTACGATAAAGCAAATTACGGGGAAAGCGGCGGCTGGCTGTTTTCCGTTGTGCTGCTGACCGAGCAGGATGATTATACTTATTATCCCTCGTATGAGCTTTTAGGCAGCATAGATACGCAGGAAGCAGGCGCGTTTAACGCTATTGTAATCTATCCTACCGATGTGCAGTTTTCAGACGAAGCTGCCTCGGAGTATAACGAAATGTTTGATGCAGTTCCCGATGTGCTAAAGACTATTTCATTCAAAGAAAACTGCAGCTTCTCGGAAACACCCGTAGAAGTGCAGTCTGCAATGCAGCAGCCGTAACAGCGGCCTTGAAAAATATACGAGGTGATACAAATGTTAAAAGCAGAAGAAGCCCTGAATAAGCTTCTGGAGGGTAATAAGGTTTATCAGAAGTCTGATACAAGCTCGGGAGATATCTCCCTTGTCAGCAGACTAAGAACATGCGCAGAGGGACAGAAGCCCTATGCAATTGTAATTACCTGCTCCGATTCCCGAGTCATTCCCGAGAGCATTTTCAATGCAGGAATCGGCGATCTCTTCGTAATCAGAGTTGCGGGCAATGTAATAGATAATCACCAGCTGGGCAGTATTGAATACGCTGCCGAGCATTTAGGCTGCAAGCTGATTCTCGTATTGGGACACAACCACTGCGGAGCGGTTGACGCGGCAATCAACCATGATCCGGACGGATATATAAAATTCATTACCGACGAGATCAAGATTGCAATCGGCGAGGAAGGCGATGATTATGCCGCCTGCTGCCTGAATGTTAAGCACAGCATTGAGATGATTGAAAGCAGCATCGAAATCCGTCAGGAGGAGACACACGGACTGAAGGTTGTCGGTGCGCTCTACCACTTAGAGGACGGACATGTTGAAGTCATCTGAGCGGATTAGCCGAAAATAGCTCAAGGGAACAAATCCAAAACGGATTTGTTCCCTTGTTTTTTGTTATGGTTCAGATTGAACTGTCAGCCGTTCAAGGCTTATAGAAAAGCTTTTCATCGAGGCCGCGCTTAACGATTACGGTGTAGAGAAGCGAGCCGAGGACAAGCAGAACGGCGAGCTCGCCGAGGGCTACATAGAATGCGTTAATCAGAAAACCGCCGCCGATATAGACGCTGAGCTCCCAGCCGACAAGAATTGCGTTGGTAACGGCGGGCATCAGCAGACCGAGTATCGGCAGATTGAAGATTTTGATACCCTTCATATACCACATTGCCACAGCTGCGATTAGGGTCGCAAGAGTGCCCACAACCCAGTCGAGGGGGAGCGTGTTGGCAAAGGTGAGGTTAAAGAGCAGACAGCCCAGGCTTAAGCCCGGAATTGCCGCAGGCGTGAAAAACGCGAAGATACACAGCGCCTCGGATACGCGCATCTGAATCATCCAGGTCGCGGAACCGGGCAGAATGATGTTCTGCAGATGGGTGAGTACTGCATACAGGGCGGCGATTATGGCCGCGTGGGTGATGTAACGTGTTTTGTTTTCCATTTTTGCTCCTTTGCAGGGGCTCGTGCTGGCAAATAAAAAAATGAGCACCAAAGTGCCCATCAAAACGCCAGAGCAGATTTGCTCTGCTCAATTTCCGTAGTTTTGTTTAACGACAGGATGGTCACGAACTGTCCTTTTCAGTTTTTGTTGCCTGCTCATTGTAAAGTATTTCACCGCTGTTGTCAACCGGATAAACACGGCTCTTTCGTTTTGAAAGAGCCGTGTTTTGTGTTATCATCCGTCAATACGCTTCAGATTGGATTCGGCGTACTTTACGAACCGCTTTACGGCAGGTGAGGCATGCCTGAGCGATGGCAGAATTATTCCAAGAGTGATTTTTTCCGACGGAGTTATTGGGACCTTTGCAACGTCGCAGCTCCAGCCGTGCATGAGAAGCTCATTCGTTATGCTTATTCCCAGCCCGTTTTCAACCATTGCCCATGCAGAAAAGCTTTCGTTTGTTGAGTAAGCAATGTCCGGCTCAATGTTGTGCTTTCGGAAGAGCTTCACAACATCGTCGTCCTTGCCCATTGCGGGCATGATGAATTTCTCTTCGCCGCATTCGTAGAGCGGGTATTCCGCTGCATTAGCGAGGGGGTGGTTTTTCGGAAGCACGGCGATCATGGGGTCTTCGGCAAGGGGAATCCATTCGTAATTAAGCTCGTTGCCGCTGCTCAGAAAGCCGATATCAGCTCTGCCCTGATCCATCCAGAGCAAAACCTCCTGTCTGACGCCCTCCATAAGATTGATGTGAATACCGGGATACTTCTGCTTAAAGCCTGCAATTACCTTCGGCAGCCAGTGCGTTGCAATTGAAGAGTAGGCGGCAATTGTGATTTCGCCGATAGCCAATCCGTTTATATTCGCAACTATCTCATATATTCGGTTTTCCTGCTGAATAAAAGCCCTGACGGCAGGCAGTATATGCTCGCCCTCCTCCGTCAGGGATACGCCCTTGCTGGTACGCTTCAACAGAGAAAAACCAAATTCGTTTTCCATCGCGGATATAAGCTGGCTTACACCCGAAGCGGTGTAATTCAGCTTTTCCGCGGCCTTTGATAAACTGCCCAATTCAGCCGCGGCTAAGAATGCCTTGCATCTGGAACTTTCCATACCCTCACCTTTAAGTAATGCTTAATACAGCCATAAGAGTTTACAGCTTTACTTTATGATATCATCGGCTTATAATTAAATCAACAAAGGTTAAATATTAAACAATCTTTAGTATATCGGAGGATTTCAATATGAAAAAGCTTTCAGCCAAAACACTTATCATCGTCGCTCTCGCAAGCCTGATTCTCACCATGCTGAGCACTTATCTTTGGGCAACTCTTGCCGCACCTGTTTCAACGGTATTCTCCGTTCTTGTCTTTGTATTTGCCATCAGCTCGGTTGTCTGCCTTAATACTGCCGTAGACCGGTAACCGTGCCATAGCTGATACCCGCATACAGAACTGCAATCGGGGAACAAATCCAAGTAGGATTTGTTCCCCGATTTTTTTATTCAACAAGCCCGTATTTCACTTTTATTCTGTCCAGCTTCTCCAGCATCGGCTCCGCGGCAATGTAAATGAAGAACACGGTTGCAAAAGCATGAATGCAGTCCATCGGGAAGCCCGTCAGGTAATACGTCATAAGCATTTTGAAATTAAGCGAGGCTCCGCTCCACATTAAAAGCGAGGCGGGATTCATAATGCCTCCGTATATGACAATGGCCGAAAGCGCGCCGAAGACGCACATTGATGCTTTCGTCCGCCGCAGTAAGCCTTTGCGGAAAAGCACGCCCGCAAGAAATCCCGATATTCCCATTGCGAACATCTGCCACGGTGTCCATGGACCCTGAGAGAAAATCACATTTGAGGCAAGCATGGTCATGGCTCCGACGAGAAAGCCGGTTTCGCCTCCGAAGGAAATTCCCGCAATAATCGTAAGGGCAAGCACAGGCTTAAACTGTGGGAGCATAAAGAAAACAGCTCTGCCCGCAACACCTATGGCGCACAGGCTTGCGATTATCACAAGCTCTCTCGCCTGAGGTTTTCTGCCCTCAAACACCATGAAAAAGGGCGCCATACATTCAAGAAGAACAAGAAGAGCGGTGATGTAATACTGCTTCTTATCGAGGTAGAAAACTCCGATGAAAAGCGTAAGCGGAATGAGCAGAATTATCATCACCGTGGCGACGAGGGTACGTTTTGCAAGTCTGCGCTTATCCTTCGGCGTCTGCGGGATTACAGACGGAGATGACCTGCGGCCTATGGAGAGCATGAATACCGCAAGCGCCGCAATTAAGACGGCATACAGCTTCAGCGTGCTCCCGCCGAGATTTGTCATTCCTGAGGAGTTTACGAGCGAGCTCAGATCCGCCATGCGGATAGAGAGTATAAATACCGCTGCGGCAAGCGCTGCGGACAAAACCGCAAGAGCTTTCCGCCATAGTGGTAGAGGCTCGGGTTTTCTGTCGGGAGTATCTTTTTTCGGCTCGGGAAGAGGGGCAAAGTCAGTCGGCAGACCCTTCGGCTCCTCGGGCTTTCCTCCGCAGGCATAAACAATGTCTGCAGCTGTAACGGCGTTTTCTATTATGCCGCGCGACATGCGGTTTGCAGCGGTCGTGTAAAAGCTGTTATCGGAGAAAAACTCCGCAGGCTTTCCCTCCGTGACGATGCTTCCGTCAAAAAACAGCGCACATCTATGGGCGTACTGAGCGCAGAACTCCAGATCGTGACTGACCATGATAACGCTTATGCCCGAATTCGTCAGGCTTTGCAGAATACCTGCAAGCGCCTGCTTGAATTCGGCGTCAATGCCCTTGGTAGGCTCGTCAAGCAGCAGAATTTCAGGCTCGATAAGCAGGATCTTTGCAAGAGCCGCCCTCTGCTGCTGACCGCCCGACAAGTCATAGGGGTGCTTGTCCAAAAGCTCCGTGAGCAGGCACAGATTCACTATGCGGCTAAGCTTTGCCTCGTCTTTTGTAATCTCAAGCAGATCCTCGCGCACGGTTTTCTTCACGAACAATGCCTGAGGGTTTTGCGGCAGGAGAGCAATCCTTCCGCTGACATTGACCTCGCCGCGATAAGGCTTCAGTATGCCGCTGAGCAGCTTCAGAGCGGTTGTTTTTCCTGCTCCGTTACCGCCCAATATGGCAAAGAGCTCGCCTTTTTTTACTTTGAGATTGAGCCCCTTTACAATATCCGCCCCGTCTTTTTCGTACTTAAACCACAGCCCGCTTGCCGAAACGGCAGTTTCGGCGGAAACGGGGTATTCCTTTTCGGGTACAGGCAGAAGCTCGCAATTTCTCGAATATTCCTCGAGAAATTCTCTGCCCTCTGTCACCGTGACAGGGCAGGGAAGCTCGGTTTTAAGGCTTGCCCAAACCCTCATTGCCGCAGGCATGGCGGAAAACATGCCGTGTTTTGCTTCCTTGAGCCTTTTTCCGACATCTTTTGTGCTCCCCTCGCAAAGAAGTCTGCCCTTGTCCATTACAGCAAGGCGGCTTGCCATGGGAAGCGCCTCTTCAAGGCGCTGCTCGGTCAGTATAACCGTTGTGCCGAACTCGCGGTTTATTCTGCCGAGCACAGCGAGGAAGTCCGAAGCGGCAATGGGATCAAGCTGGCTTGTCGGCTCGTCCAGAACCAAAACCTCGGGCTGCATTGCCATAACGGAGGCGAGATTTAAAAGCTGCTTCTGGCCGCCCGAAAGCTCGGTAACATTCTTATAAAACCAATCCTCAATACCGAAGAAAGCCGCCATTTCGGCAACGCGGCGGCGAATTGAGGGAGTATCACAGCCGAGACTTTCAAGACCGAAGGCAAGCTCGTGCCAGACCTTGTCCGTAACTATCTGATTGTCGGGCGACTGGAGCACAAAGCCGATTTTGCTGCTTTGTGTGCGCTGACTGACTCCCGAAAGCTCGGTACCGCAAAATATGATATTGCCCGTTTTCAGCCCGTGGGGCGTGAGTACGGTTTTAAGCTGTCTTAAAAGCGTTGATTTTCCGCATCCCGAAGGACCGCAGATAACAAGATATTCGCCCTTTGAAACGCTCAGACTAAAGCTGTCTATGGCTTTTTCCGTCTGCTCCGGATATGTAAAGCTCAGGTCTCGGATTTCAAAGACTTCCACTTGCGATCCTCCCTTCTGTCTATGATAATCGGCGTAAGGCAAAGGGCCAGATACGCCAGTATAAAGCAAATTGTCATTGGGCTGAGTGAGCCGCGAATGTTCGGGAAATAGCGCCAGCTCAGTCCTCCTGTCAGGGCTCCCGAGAAAACGAATATGCCGCACAGTCCTATCCAGACAAGTGCAGCCTTATCTCTGCTGTCAAAACGGTAAATTGAAAATGCCGTGCGCTTCGGGAGCCCGTAACCGCGGCTTTTCATGCTGTCCGCAGTTTCAATGGCATTTTCAAGAGACCAGCTTATCATAATGGATAACACGCTTATTGCGTTTTTAGTGCGCTTAAGCAGGCTGCCGTCGGCAGTGTCCTGACCCACGCTGTACCGCGCTTCACGCACCACATCAAGCTGAGCCTTGAACTTGGGCACAAAGCGGAGCGTCATGCTGAGCACAAGGGAAAGAGCGGGTATTATCCGCCCGAAAAGATACACGAATTTGTCTGATGTCATTACCTCCGTGTAGCAGTAAAACCACAGCAAAACAGCGGCAATCATTGCGCCTGCGGCAAAGCCGTATACAAGGCTTTCCCGCGTCAATGGATTACCGTTGGGAAAATAGCAGATAATAGTTTGTCCCGCGTGGTTAAACGCGGGATTTACTATTACTGCAAGCAGCAGTGTCGGCAGCATGAATTTAACGCAAAAAGCCACGGCCTTGCGTCCCTTGAGATAAACAGCATAAGCTGCTGCGCTGACAAGAGAAACGGCAAGGCACAAGGGGTGCATGAAAATCATGCTGAAGAAAAACACCAGTGCAAAATATATGAAATTGACTATCGGGTGAAAGCCCGAGAAAGTATCTGCGCTTTTCATATTTCTATTATCCGCCTACTGCATATCCTCCGCCGATATCGTCGCCCAGATCGCAGGTGTAACGCCACTCAACAATGTCACCCTGACGGAGCTGATAGCGGCTGCATCCGTAATTGGGATACCATCCGTTTACGCGGTACATCCAACCCGAGCCCGAGCCGCAATCGAATTCATAAAGATTGTGTATTCCCTCAACATATGCGCTGTTATACATCGGGGTCCATGATGCCTCCATCTGTATCCCCTTGTCTGCGCAGACTCGCTGAAGCACATCATATACCGATTCGCCCTCATAGAAGGTAACTGTACGGGCACTAAGTATGACGCCGCTTGAGGGAACTGCGTCGAGCTTGTCCGGGTCAAGCTCTCCGATATTATTCAATACCGTTGAACACTCAATAGAGAAGGTGCAGGTATGAGCTGCGCCCTTGTCAACAGAGCTGTCGTCCGGTTCTACGGGCATGGGCTTGCCTTCGGGAACGGGGTCGGTTTTGTATTTATCCTGTCCCGACGCACTTCCGTCTGACAAAACACGCCCGCTGTCATCTTCTCCGCTGTCGACGTTATTCGTATCGGGCACTATAAGAAGCTTGCCCGCAGTTTCGGTCGGTGCAAAATTAAGAATGCTCTCGTTGCCGCCGGTCACCGATGCCGAACATAATTCGGTCTTTGTGTCACCGCTTATCTTATAGACAGTCGCGTTCTGCGCATCCCATTTGGTATCAAGATAGATGGAAAGCACGGGAGCAAAACCGAAGGTTTTATCCGATTGGAAACCGACACTAAGCCCGCTGTCGGTATCGTCAATTTCAAGAGCAAGATTTAAGGTTTTCGGCTCTTTTATATCGCTTCCGAATACTGTCCACTCGTAGCGGCAATTTCCGCTTTCGCCGCAGAAAACAACCACGGCATTATCCTGCATGATCTGACGGAAAACGCTTTCCTCAACGATGCCGTCCTCAGGAATATCCATGCTGTCCTGCAGCACATTCTCGCTTGCCGATAAATAATTACCGCATCCGGTAATCGGTAACAGCATCAGCAGGCAAAGCAGCAGGATCAAATATTTCTTCATATCAGTCACCTACAACAATTCTGCCGTTACGTGTGCTGAGCGTTCCGTTTGCGCTTGAAAGGCTGCGCGACTCGTCGCTTGTGGCAAATACGGCGTCTTCCATATCAAGCTCATATATATCGCCGCTCTGAGCGCCGTCCGAAAGCGCAAAGCGCAGCTTAAACAGAAGCTTTTCACCGTCGGGCAGAACGGACTTGGAGAAAACGCGGTTTCCTCCGCTTCGGTCAAGATACATGATGTTAATTCTGCCTTTTTCGTTGCTGACTTCAACATTCACATCCCAGTCGGGGGTTTCCGCACCTGCGTTGCCATCGGCATCCTCGCAGGAAATCATAACATTGCCGTCTTCAAGACCGATAAATTCCAGCTTTGAGGAATCAAAGCCAAGGCTGAAGCTTGCGGCAGGGAAGTCATCGTCTTCGAGGGCGGATAACAGAACATCCACCGTAAAGGACTCCCGATCCGACCGGCTTTTTTTCTCCGGAGTTTCGATTGTCACGCAGGCAGAGGCCGCTTCAACAGGTGTGGGGTCTATGCTTGTTCGGGGCGTTGTAATATAAACTGCCGCCGCCATAGCAGCTATCAGAAGTACTGAAAATATTAGCTTCTTCATTTCTGCGCCACACTTCCGTTTACAAACCACATAAGGATTTCTTCGGCAAATGCAGCATCGCCGTCAGTCATGGAATTGACCGCATCCTGCGCATTTATAACTCCGTCTCCGTTGACATCGTAATTTGCTGCCTTATCCGTATCCGCTGTCTTGCCCTTGGGGGCGTTCTTTTTCTTCTTGGCGGTTACGGATTCCTTATCCTTTTTGCTTCCGCTTTCGTCTGCCGCAGCAGAAGGCTTCGGTGCTTCGCTTGCGGCAGGGCTTTCCGCCTTGTCGGGCGCAGTATTGTTTTCGGGTTTAGGACTGCTGACGGGGCTGTCGGGATTTTTCTCGGGTGTGCCGTTTTCAGCGCCTGTATTCTTTTCCGTATATCGGCTGACATCGCTCATGTCATATAGAGATGTCTGCCCGTTAAGAAAACGGACATAGGAAACAAGCGCATAGCAGGCCTGATCGGTAGCGATACAGTTAACTTCTCCGCCGGAATAACCGCCCGTGCTTTCAAGCACATGTGCAAAGCCGCGGCTATCTTTAACATAGTACTCCATCAGCGCGTCAATGGCCGAAGCGTTTTTTACAAAACGGCTGTCCGTGTTCGGGTCGATTCCCCATGCAGTGCAGGCAACAATGACCTGCGCAATGCTTTCGGAGTTAATGCTTCCCCAGGAGCTGTATCCGCCGTTTTCCTGCTGTATTGAGGAAAGGCAGCTAAAGCCGCGCTCTGCTGCGGATTCGACTGCAGGATTGCTGCGGTAAGTGACAAGTGCCTGCAATGCCATGGAGGTCATATCCGGGTCAGCCACGCTGCCCGAAAGCGCCCAGCCGCCGTCCGAAAGCTGGCTCGACAGAATGTAGTCAACGCATTGCTGCCTTACCTGACTGTCATAGCCGGCGGAATCAAGAGCAATAAGCGCAAAAACCGGGCCGTTTAAGCCCTGCTTTGTAAGCCATTTAAAATCATCCAAAGGTGCTACAAGGTTTATTCCCGCCACATTTTCCGCGTTTCTGCCAATGGACGACAGGGCAATAATCAAGCGGGAGTTTTCCGTTGATTTTACCTTGTGCAGCTTGCCATCCTGATTGACACTTGCAGCCGTTTCGGCAACAGTTTTTTCGATTCGGGAATAGTAATCTGAAAAATATTTGCTGTCGGTGCCGTAATAAGCGCCTCTGGCAAGGCAGAGCACAGTCCATTCTCCGGCTGTTGTTCCGAATTCGGGAGACGGAACATCTGCGGCAAGCTGCCGCAGGCTTTCGTCAAGCGCGGTTTGCGGAGAACTGTCTGCAGCAGCAATGCTTATAAGCATTGCTGCTGCCATTATTATTGAACAAAGCTGTATTATTCTTCGTTTCATGCCGAAACTATGCAGTCGAGAGTTCTGAACATAACAGTTGCGGACATTCCGCGGTTTGCAGTGCCGTTGGGGCTGAACATATTGTTTCCGGTGCCGTTCATAATGCCGAGATTGCTGATTGCATTTACTGCCTCAACATAGGGGCTTGCAATATCGCCTGCATCCTTATAGCCGACGGGAGCGAGGTCACTCTTTTCAAACTCGCCGATCTGTTTGAGGTAACGGTAGAGGAAGGTTGCCATCTGCGCACGGGAGATTTCCTGATTCGGGCGGAAGGTGCCGTCAGTATATCCGTTGATTATCTCGTTCTCAACACCCCATATAACAGCGTCCTTGTATGCGTCTGCTATGGTAGATGCGTCCTTGAAGTCCAGCTTGCCATCGGTCTTTTCGCCGAAGCCGTTGTAAAGCATGGTGATAAACTGTGCGCGGGTTACATTTGCGTTGGGACGGAAGGTACCGTCGGGATAGCCGTTGATGATGCCGCAAATATGAGCGCTGATAATGTAGTCATGGTAGCCGGAGGCGGAAATATCGCTGAACGGGTCGTTGGAATGGTCATTGGTCTGAGCGATATCTTTGGTTTCAACCTCGCCGCAAACACTGCATTCGCGGGTCTTGAGGCCGCCGTCTTCAACGCATGCGGGAACTACGGTTTCCCAGTCGGACCACTTGTGACCAAGTGCAGGAACGGTTTCCTGAGCCTTGATTACTTCGTTGCAAACAGAGCAGTGACTGCCTTCAGTCAGACCAGCCTTGTTGCAAGTTGCCTCAACTGCTTTATCGGTTACAGCTTTATGACCGAGCGCAGGAACGGTTTCCTGAGCCTTGATTACTTCGTTGCAAACAGAGCAGTGACTTCCCTCAGTCAGACCGGTCTTGGTGCAGGTTGCCGCAACTGCCTTATCTGTTACTTCCTTGTGCATTGACTCAGAGGAGAGAAGTGCGGCCGCATTATCGACTTCATCCTGAGATGCGGTCAGGTTTTTCATCACGTCAATAACCTGTGCATTAACAGGTGCTTTCTCGCATCTGTTTGCATAAGCGATATACAGCTCGTCCTTGTTTGCGCCGTTAAAGTAAGGATCGCCAAAGCCCCAGCCGTTATCTATGCCGAGATCGAGTCCGTAGCCCCACAGGCTGAACTGCCAGCGGACAACATATGTGTTGCCGTAATCCTCGTAACCGTCGTAGCCTTTATAGTCTTCAAAACCAAAATCAGCACAGCCGACGGGAGTCATAAGGTTGTTTACGGTTATCATCCATCCGGCCATCATGCTGTAGTCAAATTCGCCGAGATAAGCATCGTCGTTTCCGTCATTGTCGCTGTTGTCCGGGCCGCCGTTTTCGGTGATAACCTCGGGAATGTCGACCTTTCCGGTGTCAAGGCCCTTCAGAGCCTTCAGGTATGCACCGCTTTCCCATGTGCCGCCCATATCGTAATCAATGCCGTTGTCGATAAGGAAAGCCAGGGTTGCCATACCGGCAGTCAGCTTGGACTGCTCATAAGGGCCATAGCCCTTTGTTGCGATAAGAGCATTGATCTCATCAAGTGTATAGGCCTTGGGGCCACAATAGATTCCCTGACCTAAGGTCAGTCCTTCCACGGATACAACGACGGTGAATTCATCGTCATCGCTTCCGTTGTCAGCAAATGCCATTACGGAGAATGACATGAGCATTGCCATCACAAGCAAAATTGTGAGTATGCGTTTGCCTGAGTTTTTCATTTTTATACCTCCAAAAATTAATTTTTCTTTTCTTTGAGTCCCGCTTTTTCAAGCGCTCTCGGCCACGGACCGAGAAATGCTTTTATTCGGGAGCGGCTCACTTCATCAAAATCCGACTTTTGAGGAGCGCGGCCCAGCTCTTCCGCCTTTTCCCTGAGCTGAGAAATTGCCCAGTCTGTTTTCTCCTGCTTTGTCTGCATAAAAAAACACCCTTTCGACACGGTCGAAAGAGTGTAGCGGACTTATCTGAAAAATTGCAACGCAAGGAAGACCTTGAGTGTGGGCATAAAAAAGAAGTGCTCACCTCAAAGTCATATGCGGCATTGATAAATCGGCTGCACTCTTCACACCAAAGTATATGTTAACCTAAAAAGCACGGCAGGTCTCCTGACTTATGACCATGAAGCCAACCTTCTCAACGCACCCGCATTTTTACAGTATACATCAATGGTATATAGGCTCCCTTATCGTCAAATACAGTAATGGCGGTTGTCCCGGATTCGAACCGGGTTCCCTTTTGATTTACTCAGCTTACAACTTTTCAAACCGTACTTCCAATATCAAGTTCAATTGTAAAGAATATTATAACTTGTTGTCGAAGTTTTAGCAACAAAAATGTTTCCGCATAATAAAAAAGCCGTTTTTGACGAAAAACGGCTTTTGCATTAAGTGACATTTACTGGTTTGCGACCTTCTGGCGAATTATTTCAAGTAATTCATCGCTCAATACATGTTCCATACTGCAGGCATTTTCCTTTGCAAGCGCAGGGCCTGCGCCTAAGTACTGCAAAAATTCAATCAGGAGCAAGTTGCGTTCAAGAATCTTTTCTGCTTTCACTCGCCCTGAATCTGTCAGGAAAATTCTTCCCGCTGGCTGTACTGTAACGAGCCCGCCTTCCTGAAGCTTTTTTACGGCAACGGAAACGCTTGCCTTGGAGTAGCCCAGCTCCTTGGCAATATCCACATTACGCACAAAACCGTACTCTTTCTCAATAGAAAGAATGGTTTTGAGATACATTTCCCTTGATTCGGTATCGTTTTTCATGTGCATTACCTCGCTATCCTGCCAAACAGAGCTTTCTTTGCGCATTCGCGCTCGGTCACTTCTTCACTAACCGAGTAGCCTAAGTTACGGATTACCTGCTTAATCTTTTCGGTGTCCAGTGTTTCGGCGCGCACAAGCGTTTGCTCCTTACGCCGGTCAGAATTAACGCTTTTAATATCGGCAGCCATTCGCACGGCATCATTAATGTGACTTTCGCACATCCCGCATGCCATACCCTTAACTGTAAAAATATATTCTTTCATAATCAGCAGCCCTTTCTTACAGTTAGTTTCGCCTAACTGCGCCCGGTTAAATAAGCAGGGAGAAAATCTCCCTGCTTATGCTATTTCTTTTGACTGTGGCAGGAGCCCGCCATGGCACAGTGACCGCAATTGCAGCCGCATGAGGACTTGCCGCTCTTCTTATCTTTTACCACTTTGCAGACGATTGCCGCGACTATTGCTGCGAGAACTATGCAGACAATGATTGTTCCGATATTTTTTGATATCCATGCAAGCATGGCTGAGGCTCCTTTCGATTTTTATTTAACTGCAACTGTCTTGGTGAGCTTAGTAGCCTCCTTGTAGGGGCGGACGAGCATATAAATCATGCCTGCAAACACTGCGATTGCCGCAATCAGACCGATTATATTCACATTGCCCGTGAAGAGGCCGCCGAACTGATTTATCATCAGTGCAACGCAGTAAGCAAAGCCGCACTGATAAGCGATTGCAAACCAAGTCCATTTTGCGTTATTCATTTCGCGCTTTATTGCGCCGATTGCCGCAAAGCAGGGGGCGCACAGAAGATTGAATACGAGGAAGGAATAGCCCGTTATGCAGGTAAAGTTCGCCGAGAGAGTTTCATATACATTGCCTGCTGCACCGTAGAGTATGCCCATGGTGCCGACGATGTTTTCCTTTGCAACAAGGCCTGTGATGGAGGCAACTGCCGCTTGCCATGTTCCCCAGCCGAGGGGTCTGAATATCCACGCGATTGCGCCGCCGATAGCAGCGAGGATGGACATGTCAAGCTCGTCCTCAGCCAGCATGCGGAAGCCGTCTTCCGTGAAGCCGAAGTAGGAGGTGAACCAGACGACTATGGTGGAGAGCAGAATTATTGTGCCGGCCTTCTTGATGAAGCTCCAGCCGCGCTCCCACATGGAGCGGAGAACGTTTTTGAGAGTGGGCCAGTGGTATGCGGGAAGCTCCATGACGAAGGGAGCGGGGTCGCCCGCAAACATCCTGGTCTTTTTCAGCATGATGCCCGAAACTATGATAGCGGCCATGCCCACAAAGTATGCGCTTGTTGCAATCCATGCAGAGCCGCCGAAGATTGCGCCTGCTATCATTGCGATAAAGGGAACCTTTGCGCCGCAGGGGATAAAGGTTGTGGTCATGATTGTCATGCGGCGGTCACGCTCGTTTTCGATAGTGCGGGATGCCATGATGCCCGGCACGCCGCAGCCTACGCCGACGAGCATGGGGATGAAGGATTTGCCTGAAAGTCCGAACTTGCGGAACACTCTGTCGAGAACGAAGGCTATACGGGACATGTAGCCGCAGGCTTCCAGAAATGCGAGCATGAGGAACAGCACCAGCATCTGAGGCACAAAGCCGAGAACGGCGCCTACACCGGCAACGATACCGTCAAGAATAAGTCCGCTCAGCCAGTCAGCACAATTTGCTTTCTCAAGGGCATTTTCAACGAGAACGGGAATACCGGGCACCCAGACACCGTAATCTGCGGGATCGGGTTCATCGCCCATCTTCTCGATGGTTGCGAGTGCTTCCTTGTAATCTGCGATGGTTGCTGTCTCGGTTTCAACCGCGAGAGTTTCTTCGTCTTCAACCTCATAGGTGAAGCTGTCTGGGGGTTCAGTGCCGTTTTCTTCAATGTAGGCTTCGTAACCGTCTACTATCAGAGCAGCATTGCCGTATGCTTCCGCGTCATCGCTGTATGCCGCGCCGCCGCAGAGATGCCAGCCGTCGCCGAACAGTCCGTCATTTGCCCAGTCGGTTGCGGGGGCGCCGACAGCGACCATTGCAATCCAGTAGACAAGAAACATTACTACGGCAAATATGGGAAGTCCGAGCCAACGGTTGGTTACTATCTTATCTATCTTGTCCGAGTTTGTGAGCTTGCCTGCGCTCTTTTTTCTGTAGCAGGACTTAATAGCTTCGCCTATGTATATATAGCGCTCGTTGGTGATGACGGACTCGGAGTCGTCATCCATTTCCTCTTCAACGGCCTTGATGTCGTTTTCGATGTGCTCAAGAACCTCGGGCTCCAGATTGAGCGCTTCGAGCACTTTTTCGTCACGCTCAAAAATCTTTATGGCATACCAGCGCTGCTGTTCCTCTGGCATGCTGTGAACTGCCGCTTCCTCGATATGAGCGATTGCGTGCTCAACCAAGCCGGAGAAGGTGTGCATGGGAACTGTTTTTCCGTTTTTTGCCGCAGCAATTGCGGCCTCGGCGGCCTCAACTATGCCGGTTTCCTTAAGCGCGGAAATTTCAACAATTTTGCAGCCGAGCTGACGGGAAAGCTCTTTAGTATCTATCTTGTCGCCGTTTTTCTTAACAATATCCATCATGTTGATGGCAACAACAACGGGGACGCCCAGCTCTGTTAGCTGAGTTGTAAGATAAAGGTTTCTTTCAAGGTTTGTGCCGTCGACAATGTTGAGTATTGCGTCAGGGCGCTCGCCGATGAGATAGTTTCTTGCGACTACTTCCTCCAGAGTGTAAGGGGAGAGAGAATAAATTCCGGGAAGGTCGGTGATGGTAACATCGCTGTGCTTTTTAAGCTTGCCTTCCTTTTTTTCGACCGTAACACCGGGCCAGTTGCCTACGAACTGATTGGAACCGGTAAGAGCATTGAACAGCGTCGTTTTGCCGCAGTTCGGATTGCCCGCCAGAGCAATTCTGATATTCATTTTAAAGTTCCTTTCTTTAACGGTTAGTCATAACTAACCGC
>R27__coassemble_359_pt1 | contig 31891 bp, 34 predicted proteins | sample R27__metabat2_high_PE_005 | metagenome-assembled genome bin R27 | reverse complement strand
AAACGGGGATGTACCGGTTTCGACGGGGGTGTAGAGGCAGGAATAGCGGGCGGATGCGCCTACCATCCTTAAAATGGGCACCTTATAAATTAAAGAACAACAACGAAACTGTTCTTCTCGCTGCTTAATTAGCGAGCGTCCTGCCCGGGAGGACCACGGCCCGGGTTTGGGCGTCGATTAGTGGTGCACGTGAGTGCGCAAAGCTTTGAGCGCACCATGCATAATGAAGCTACCGAGTCTGCGAGCATGAAGGCCTGCGCACAGGTGAGGGAATTTAAATGACCTTATGCGCCCGGAGAAGTTCCTGTTAAAGCGCTTTCGGACGGGGGTTCAACTCCCCCCATCTCCACCAACAAAAAATACCACCCATCAGGGTGGTATTTTTTGTTGGTGAAAAGTGTAGGATAGAGGAGTTGCCCCCCCGTTTGATATCATATTTATGAGCGCACCACCCTAAGAGAAATCTTGAAAGAATCTCTCTATTTATTCGTATTCCACACCCGTTTGTACGGGTGGGTGATTTTTTGTGCATTAAAAATCAAGTTTGTCAAGAAGTGTTAATTAAACTTTAATACTATTGTATTATGCTTTCGACAGTGTGTAACATATGTTACAAAAAACGAACGAAGTATAGGAGAAGAATACTTATGAGAAAATCCAAAGAAAAATTTGTCTTTAAAGACAAGGTTGCTCTGATTACCGGTGCAGGCAACGGTTTTGGCCAGGAGTTTGCAAAGGAAGCATGCAGAAGAGGCATGAAGATGATGCTTGCCGATATCGATGAGCATGACCTTCTCCGCACCCAGAAGTGGGTAATTGACAACGGCGGCGTTGCAGAGGTTATCGTAACCGACGTTACGGTTGAAGATCAGGTTGAAGCTATGGTAAACGCAACCATGGAAAAATTCGGTCGTATTGACCTGCTCATAAATAACGCAGGTATAGCGTTCGGCGGCGAAGTATATGAGTTGCCCTCCAACGAGTGGGAGTGGATATTCCACGCAAATTGCATGAGCCACATTTACTCTATGAAGAGAGTTATTCCCATTATGGATAAACAGGGAACGCCCTGCTATATACTGAATGTAACATCTCTTGCAGGCCTTCTCACCATGGACGAGGTGCCTGCTTACTACTCAACCAAGCATTTTGCAACTTCTCTCACAGAGGCGGTATATTACGATATCCAGAAGAAAGGCATGAACATCAAAATGTCCGTATTCTGCCCCAGCTATGTATATACCGATCTGCACCACTGCATGCGCCACAGACCGCCTCAGTACACTATTCCCGACGATCCCTTCCTGAAGAGCGAGCCTTACTTCAGAGAAATTAAAAAGGCTGAAGAGGTCATTACAACCGGTACGCCTCTTGATCCCGTAGGACCGTTTGTATTTGACGCCATTGAAAAGGGACACTTCTACATCCAGCTTCATCCCAAGACCAAAATCATCATAAAGCATTTCAGTAAGGATGTTATCAAAGAACGCAACCCTGATTATAAGTTTATGAAGGCTGCGGTAGCTGTAGATAAGAACAGAGCAACCCTCAAAGACCTTGTGTACCTGCTGACACATCTTTAATTAATATCAATCGTTAGCCGATAAGCTGATGTGAAATGCCGAGGGCATCTTATTTCGTTTGTAAATAAGATGCCCTTTTTTCAACTCTGACTCTGGCCTGAGGCACAAGCCTTATCTTCTTATCCTTGTCCTTACCGTTATCCCATTCTTGCAAAGGGGAGTAGACGGGCGCGCCATCACAAGAGTTTCCTTTTTGCTGACATAAACTTCAATTTCAATATTTTCCCAAGGCTTTATTCCTGCACTAATAAGCTCGCTTTTAATTGTATAAATTATGTAGTCATTTTCGATGCTCTCGCTGTTAAAAATAATGGCAAGAGCATCATTGTTTATTACCTCAGATACCATAAAAATCACTTCCTGAAAATAAAAAATTACGCAAAAGTTTCAAAAATGTTTCTATGCGAAAAACATAGTGATAAAATTTGCTTACAACTCGAATTTTATCGAAAAAATTCGAGCTTTTCCATGCAAAAAATCTGGAAATTATGTCAACAAGGTGCTATACTAACAAATGAATTATGTAAAGCAAAAAATTATTTTTTGGGGTATCTGATGGACTTCACGGAAAATAGGATTGTCGGCTAAACAATGTACAGCGGAGTTATAGTTGATGTAACATTGGATAACGCTGAGCTTGTGAACGGCATGAAGGTTAAGCGTGAGGTTGTGCATCATCCCGGCGGCGTTACAGTATTGCCGGTTAACAGTGAAGGCTATTGCTACTGTGTCCGTCAGTTCAGGTATCCGTTCGGACGTATGATGCTTGAAGCTCCGGCAGGTAAGCTCGAGGATGGCGAAAACCATTTAGAGTGTGCCGCGAGAGAGCTTTCGGAAGAAACCGGCTTTACAGCCGATGAGTTCATTTATCTCGGGCCGAGCTGCGCATCCCCGGGCTACTCAACTGAAGTTCTGCATATATATCTTGCGCTCGGGCTTCATGCAGGGGAGAGCCACCCGGACGAGGGCGAGCTTCTGAATGTCGAAAAGCACCATATTGATGAGCTGTATGAGCTTGTTATGAATGGCGAAATCGACGATGCAAAGACGATAATTGCCGTCCTCAAGGCGAAAAATGTTCTTGAGGCGCGAAAGAGAAAATACATATAACCACAGTATATTGTGGTTATTAAAACAATTAATTACAAAATGTTTGCAAAATCTATTGCTATTGTAAAATTATTGTGATATAATTCATCACCGGAGTGGGGATATTATCATTTCCGCTCTGTACGAAAGGTGTAAAATAAATGGAAAAGTACGTAATTAACGGAGGAAAAGCCCTGCAGGGCGAGGTTGAAATCAGCGGTGCAAAGAATGCTGCCGTTGCAATTATTCCCGCAGCACTTATGGTTGACGGTATCTGCCGCATCGAGAACATTCCCGAGATAAGCGATACCGATATGCTTCTCACCATATTGACCCACCTCGGCTCTGAAGTAAAGCTTATTAACCGTTCCACAATAGAAATAGATAGCCGTAACGTCAGATTCTGCGATGCACCCTTTGATCTTATGCGTAAGATCCGTGCATCCTACTATCTCATCGGTGCAATGCTCAGCCGCTTCGGCAGCGCTAAGACCACCATGCCCGGCGGATGCAACTTCGGCGTAAGACCCATTGACCAGCACATCAAGGGTATGACTGCTCTCGGCGCTGAGATCGATGTTAAAAACGGCTTCGTATATGCAGAAGCTCCCGACGGCAGACTCCACGGCGCAAGAATCTATCTTGACAAAGTTTCCGTCGGCGCAACAATGAATATAATTCTTGCAGCAACTCTGGCAACCGGTCGCACCATTATCGAGAACGCGGCACGCGAGCCTCATATTGTTGACCTCGCAAACTTCCTTAACTCCATGGGCGCTGATATCCGCGGCGCAGGCACCGACACCATCAAGATAAACGGTGTTGAAAAGCTCCATGGCGGTTCTTACAGCATCATTCCCGACCAGATTGAGGCAGGTACCTATATGGTAGCTGCAGCAGCAACCGGCGGCGAGGTTCTTGTTAAGAATGTAATTCCCAAGCACCTCGAGTGCATAAGCGCAAAGCTTCGAGAGACCGGCACTATCGTTCAGGAATATGAAGATTCCGTTCTTGTCAAGGGCAACGGAAATCTCCGCAAGGCAAACGTAAAGACTCTGCCTTACCCCGGATTCCCCACAGATATGCAGCCTCAGATGGGAACTCTGCTCTGCCTTGCACAGGGCACCAGCGTTATCACCGAGGGCATTTACGATAATCGTTTTAAATATGTAAACGAGCTCCGTAAAATGGGCGCTGACATTCAGGTTGACGGCAGAATTGCCATTATTGAGGGCTGCGCAAAGCTCACCGGTGCTCCCGTTATGGCATGCGACCTGCGCGCGGGTGCAGCAATGGTTATTGCAGGCCTCTGCGCAACAGGAACAACCGAGATCGAAGATATCCAGTTCATCGAGCGTGGATATGAAAACATTGTCGGAAAACTCCGTGCACTGGGTGCCGATATATCAATAGTTGATTTCCCGGATGAACCGGAAGTACATGAAAAGGTAATTTCGATAGGATAATGCGTATAGTAACTTTTGCCAGCGGTTCCACAGGCAACTGCAGTATAATAACAGACGGCAAAGCCAATATACTTATAGATGCGGGTATCTCCATGCGACGAGTGGTTTCAGCCCTCGGCGAATATGGTCTTACTCCGCAGGATTTATGCGGAGTGCTCATAACACATGAGCACTCCGATCATATTTCCGGGCTTTCCATGCTTAATAAGCACTACCGTCTGCCGATTTTTGCTCCGACAGAGCTCTGCGATGTTCTGGCTGATGTCAAGCCGGAGCTTTCCTCTTCACTTAATGATATTTCTGTCGGGGAAGTTTTGAACATCGATTCATTGAAAATCCGCGCTTTCAGAACACCGCACGATGCCCGATTCAGCGTCGGGTACAGGTTCGAGGGCAGCGGAGTATTTGCGTTTGCAACGGATACAGGCTCAATAACCGATGAAATGCTGAATGGACTTTCCGGAGCGGATACTGCGCTAATTGAAGCTAACCACGATGTTGAAATGCTAAAAAACGGGCCCTATCCTTATTTCCTTAAAAAGCGTATTCTTTCCGACCACGGACATTTATCTAATAATGATTGCGGAAAATTAGCATTAGAGCTTGCAAAATCGGGGACAAGGCATATAATATTAGGGCATCTCAGCAAGGAAAATAATACACCGGAAAGAGCTCTTAATACTGTCAGCACCGCACTGTGCGGACTCGATGCTGAAGTCGCGGTTGCTCCCATGAAAAATTTTCTTGCAGTCAGTGTGGGTGATGAAGTAAAATGCTCGGTGTAAGGCTCATCTGCGTAGGCAAGATGAAGGAAAAATTCTATATTGATGCATTCAATGAGTATTCAAAGCGTCTCTCGGCTTACTGTAAATTTGAGTGTGTTGAGCTGAACGAAATAAAGCTCAGTGATAATCCTTCCGAAAAGGAGATTGAAGCGGCTCTGAACAAAGAAGCCATGGAGGTCGAGAAGAATATTCCAAAGGATGCTTATGTTGTTGCAATGTGCGTGGGAGCAAAGCAGCTTAAAAGCGAGGAGCTTGCGGCAAAGATAAATTCCGTTGCACTTTCGGGAAAAGGCAGAATATGCTTTTTGATCGGCGGCTCTTTCGGCATGGCGGAAAGCGTTAAAAAACGCGCTGATATGCGTCTCGGAATGTCAGAGATGACATTCCCGCACCATCTTGCAAGAGTAATGCTTGCAGAGCAGATTTACAGAAGCTTTAAGATTAACGAGGGCTCAAGATATCATAAATGAGCCCGGAGGAACATATGGATAATGAATTAAAACTTGAATGGGGAAGAAGAATAACCGGGGATCTCTATAATAGATGGCCCAAGGATGAAAACGGTGAGCTGATTGAGCCCGTTTTCCTGACCCATTGCTCAAATCTGGGTTTAAATGACGAAATGCTCGTCAACCTTCTCGAAGCTTATTCCATACCGTGCATAAGACAATACCCCAATGACGGCGATTTCGGTCGCCTTATTCTTGGTGTCTGCGGCACGGGCGTAGATATCTATATACCTAAAACAATGTATGAAGACGCTGTCAATCTATCTGAAGGGAATGCAGAATATGAGGAATTATAAAGAAGAATACCAGCGCTGGCTGGATAGTCCCGCACTCAGCGAGGCAGAGTGGGAAGAGCTTAATGCGATAAGAAATGATGAAAAAGAAATCGAAAGCAGATTTTTTGCGCCCCTCGAGTTCGGCACCGCAGGACTGCGCGGTATAATGAAGGTCGGACTTCATCATATGAACGTACATGTAATCCGTCACGCAACCCAGGCTTTTGCCAATGTTATCAAGGCCGAGGGCGAGGCAGCTATGAAAAAGGGCATCGCAATCTGCTTTGACTGCCGTATAAACAGCGAGCTTTTTGCACATGAGGCTGCTTGCATCATGGCGGCAAATGGTATTCATGTCCGTATTTTCGATGCTTTGCGTCCCACACCCGAGCTCAGCTTTGCAGTACGCTATTACGGCACCACTGCAGGCCTGAATATCACCGCAAGCCATAACCCTAAAGAATATAACGGCTATAAGGTGTATTGGTCTGACGGCGCACAGCTTCCTCCTCAGCATGCCGAGGCAATAGCAGAGGAAATGAACAAAATTGATATCTTCCACGATTTCGTCAGCTGCGATTTCGATGAAGCGGTTGCAGACGGTCGCATTGAAGTGATCGGTGCCGAAACAGACGAGGCATATCTTAAGTGCGTCATGGAGCAGGCGGTCAATAAAGATGTTGTTGCAAAGGTCGCAGATAAGCTTAAGATTGTTTATACGCCCTTCCATGGCGCAGGTCATAAGCTTGTACCCGAAGCACTGAAACGCCTTGGAATTACTCAGCTTTATCCCGTCAAGGAGCAGATGGTAATTGACGGTGCATTCCCCACGGTGGAAAGCCCCAACCCCGAAAATCCCGAAGGCTTCTATATCGCAGTTGAGCTTGCAAAGGAAGTCGGCTCCGACCTTATAATCGGTACAGACCCCGACTCAGACCGTATCGGCGTAATGGTGCGCGACGGAGAAGAATATACATCCATTACCGGCAACCAGATCGGCGTTCTGCTTCTGGACTACGTAATAAATGCAAGAAAAGCAGCAGGAACTCTGCCCGAAAATGCAGGTGCTGCAAAGAGTATCGTAACCACCGAAATGGCGAAGGTCGTTGCAGAGCAAAACGGCGTTCACCTCGAAAGCACCTTTACCGGCTTTAAATTCATGGCAGAACGTATTGCCGAGTGGGAAAAGTCCGGCTCCTATAAATATATCTTCGCATATGAAGAAAGCTACGGCTACATGATGGGTGACTACGTCCGTGATAAGGATGCAGTAACCGCGTCACTTATGGTAGCTGAAATGGCAGCATACTACTTCGATAAGGGTATGAACCTGAAGCAGGCAATGGACAGCCTTTACGAGAAGTACGGCTGGTATGGCGAAAGAACCCTCAATCTTGTTATGCCCGGCCTCGACGGACTCGAGAAGATGAAGAAAATCATGCTTGAGCTCCGTGAGAATCCGCCCAAGGAGATCTCAGGCGTTGATGTTTTCCGCGTCCGCGACTACGCTGACGGAAGCATTACCGTTCCCACACTCGGAATTGTTGGCGAAACCTCCATAAAAGGCTCAAATGTTCTGTATTTTGAGCTTGCCGACGGCTCTAACTTCATCGTTCGTCCCTCGGGTACTGAGCCCAAGATCAAGGTTTATATCCTCTCCAAGGGCGAGAATAAGGCTGAGTGTGACGAAAAAATCGAAAAGTACTCCGCATTTGCCGAAAGCCTTAAGAAATGAAAGAATTATTTGGAATTTTTGCAGTAGCCTTCCGCGTAGGTCTCTTCACCTTTGGGGGAGGCTACGCCATGCTTCCCATACTCCAGCGAGAGGTAGTTGAAACACGCGGCTGGGTATCCGAGGAGGAAGTGCTTGATTATTACGCAATCGGCCAGTGCCTTCCGGGGATAATCATGGTTAATACCATGATATTCGTAGGCCATAAGCGTAAAGGAAATATAGGCGGCATCGCAGCGGCACTCGGCACGGTCTGTCCCGCACTGATTATCATAACTTTGATAGCGGCACTTCTTACAAACTTTGCCGATGTTCCCGCAGTGAAAAACGCATTCGCGGGAATTCGCGTATGTGTTGTTGTCCTGATATTCAATGCAATAGTCAAGCTTTGGAAAAGCTCAATGATTGACTGGAAATGCTTCATCTTGTTCGCGTTAGTTGTTGCTGGTTCGCTGTTTACTGATATTACTCCCGTGGTATTTGTAATCTTTGCCGCTGTTGCAGGCATCGTTATCAAGACTCTGGAGGTGAAGAACACATGATTATTCTTCGTCTTTGGTGGGAGTTTTTCAAAATCGGCATGTTCTCGGTTGGCGGCGGAATGGCGACACTTCCGTTTCTCTACGATATTTCCGACAGAACCGGCTGGTTCAGCTATGATCAGATAGCAGATATGCTTGCCGTTTCCGAGTCCACACCCGGCCCTATCGGAATAAATATGGCAACCTATACAGGCTTTACAACAGCCGGCTTCTGGGGCTCTCTTGCGGCGACTCTCGGCATCATAACCCCGGGCATTATCATTGTCCTGCTCATAGTTGCCGTGCTTGACCGATTCCGTAAGAATAAATATGTTGAAGCCGCGTTTTACGGTCTGCGCCCTGCATCTACGGGACTCATCGCCGCGGCAGGTGTGCTTGTAGTCGAGATTGCGCTTTTAAACCTTGATATATTCAAAGAAAGCGGAAAAATTCTCGAAGTTTTCAACTGGAAAGCAATAGGCCTTGCGGCCTTGCTTTTGGTACTTACACGGTGGTTTAAGCCCACGAAGAAGCTTCACCCTGTTGTATTTATAGCGTTTTCCGCAGCAGTAGGAATTGTTTTCTCCTTTGCGGGTGCTTAAAACAATAATAAAGCGCCGAAATATGCAATAAACGCAGCCAATATAGCTATAATTAACCGTCCGATCATGTATCGGGCGGTTTTTATATCTGTGTCGGAGATTACAGCGAAGCTCTGAAAATGCACGGAAATGCCGCCCCAGCCGAGTAAGAACGCGGCGAGAGCTAAATTCAGCGGAGTTATGCCGAGCCCAGACATGCTTGCAATACCGCTTCCGAGCTCAAGAAAACCCACGAGAAAGGCGCGGCAAAAGCTGAGCTCTGCGTGGGCATATTGTGCCAGTGTGCCAGTCAGAACGGAGAATGTCCCTGCCGCATCAAACAAGCTCACCAGTACGGTAAATGCCACGATAAATCCACAAACATTGAGCAGCGCATTGACCGAGCTTTTGACCGATGCGGTAAATGCGTTTGCAAAGCTCATGTTCATTACCGCCTCTTCGCCCGAAGCGACGGTTTTATTCTTTCCAGATAACAGTATTCCGCCCAGCAGTGCGGCAAATATGTGAACTGCGTAGAGAAGAATTCCTGCAGCCGAGGACTTGAAAATACCAATGCCGCAAGCACCGATAATGAATGCCGGTCCGGAATTGTTGCAGAATATCAACAGTTTTTCCGCTTCCTGCTTTTCGAGCTGCCCGTGCATGTACATTTCGGCTATGTATGATGCACCGAGAGGATAACCTCCCGTGAGCCCCATAATAAAAGCCGAGCCGCCTGCACCCGAAACGTGGAAAAGCCTTGAACTGACAGGGGACAGGAAGCGGCCGATGTATGCGGTCACTCCGAGATTGCTTAAGAGAGCGGATGCAATGAAGAAAGGCAAAAGCGAGGGCAGAATTTTATCAACGCAGATATTCAGACCCGTTTTAACTCCCGCTGCCGCCGCCTCGGGAAAAATCAAGAGCGATATAAAAGCGCAAAGTGATGCGCAGATTGCAGGTAGCCTTTTCATAGTATCAAAATATGTTTTCCATCATAGATTTATACGGACATAGGAGGGATATAAATGAGCAGTAAAAACGAAAAGGCCGAGCTTCTTTCCGAAAGGCTTGATCTGCCGTCGGACATAAGCGTGGGAAGCGCGAAGCTGAGCGTTTACGGCAAATCAAAAGTCCTGATTGAGAATCATAAAGGCATACTGCACTATGGAGAAAACCAAATCGAGCTGAACGCAAGAGGAATGACAATAAGAATACTCGGCGATGAACTCAGCATATCCGCAATGGATAAAAACGATATGCTTATAACGGGAAGAATACTATCACTTGAGCTTAACTGAGGTATGAAATGGACAGAATTTATAATATAGCACGCGGCATATCCGAAATTGAGGTCAAGGGCGAAAAACCTGCGCGGATTCTGAATGCGCTGAGCGGGAGCGGTATAGAGTTCTGGGACGCAGTGCCGAGGGATGATTTCTGCATCACGCTGAAAATCCATTCGGCGGATTATCCGGCATTGAATGCGCTGCGCGGTCTTAACGGACTTGATATAAAAATCACCTCATCCCGAGGCGGAAAACGAATTACAAAGCATATAAAACGAAGAATTGCGCTTGTGTCCGCTTTTGCGGTGTTTGTAATTGCTCTCGCAATCTCATCTCTGTTCATATGGAATATAGATGTCACCGGAAACGAAAAGCTTTCCGATGCGGAAATCATACGGGCGCTTAACGAGTGCAATATAAATTACGGAACGTTCTGGCCCGGTGTTTCAACGGATGCAGTGCGCAGTCAGATGCTTTTAAATCTTGAAGGTATTTCATGGATAGCCGTAAATCTTCATAATTCAAAAGCCGAGGTTGTTGTCCATGAGCGGGTTGAAAAACCGTATATTTATAGTAAAGACGATTTCTGCGATGTAGTTGCGGAGAAATCAGGCATAATAACAAAAATGTCTGTCCTTGAGGGCGAAAAAAGAGTGTCGGAAGGTGACAGCGTAGTTGAGGGGGATGTGCTCGTCAGCGGACTTGCCCAGAGCGAAACGGGTGATGACCGCCTGATCCATGCAAAAGCTGAGGTTGAGGCGCGCACATGGTATACTCTGACGGCAGTTGAGCCTTTAAACGGGACACAAAAAGTATCGGCGCGTTCTTCAAGGCGCAGAATAGCACTTGTTTTTGGCAAAAATGTAATAAAATTTTACTCTGACAGTAGAAAAAAGAGCCCCGCCTGTGATAAAATAATAAAATATAAAGATATGTCCGTAAATTCTGTGTTTACGTTTCCCATAGGTGTTTTAAGCGAGCACGAAACATTAATGAAAACCGAAAAACGGAAGATAGACATTAAGAGCGAAACAGAGCGTCTTAAGCAGGATCTTATGGACGAACTTAAAGGCAGAATAGAAGATGGCGAGGTTACGGATTACAGTTACAGCGTTTCCGATGATAATGGGCTTCTGACCGTAACGCTTCATGCCGAGTGTTCAGAGAATATATCCACTGAGAGGACTTACGATAAATGATAGAAAGAACTGTCGAAGTTGAAAGAATGGAGCACGTTATTAGCGTGTTCGGCTCTTTCGACCAGAACTTGCGAATAATCGAAACAGAGCTTGGCGTAAAAGTACTTGACCGCGATGCAAAGATTCATATCTGCGGCGAGGAAGAGAGCGTCATGATGGCGGAAAAGGCAATTAACGGGCTTCTTTCTCTTGCCGCGCGCGGTGAGAATATAGACGCGCAGAGTGTGCGATATATCCTGAAGCTTGTAAAAGAGGGCAAGGAGTCGAAGCTTGATGAGCTTGCCAGCGATGTTGTTTGCATAACCGCAAAGGGAAAGCCGGTCAAAGCCAAAACCTTAGGTCAGAAAGCCTATTGCGATTCTATTGCGAAAAATACAATAACTCTCGGCATCGGCCCTGCCGGTACCGGCAAGACCTATCTTGCCGTTGCCGCTGCCGTTGCCGCATTCAGAGCAGAGCAGGTCAACCGCATAATTCTGACCCGACCCGCAGTCGAAGCGGGTGAGCGTCTCGGCTTTCTGCCGGGCGACCTGCAAAGTAAGGTTGACCCGTATCTGAGACCTTTATACGATGCCCTTTTCGATATGCTCGGAGCCGATACCTATCAGAAATACCTTGAGCGCGGTAATATAGAGGTTGCGCCCCTTGCGTATATGCGCGGCAGAACTCTTGATGACAGCTTTATTATCCTTGACGAGGCTCAGAACACCTCTCGTGAACAGATGAAGATGTTCCTTACCCGAATAGGCTTCGGCTCGAAGGTCGTCATCACGGGCGATATAACTCAGATAGATTTGCCCGAGGATAAGACAAGCGGACTTAAAATCGCCATGAAAGTCCTTGAAGATATAGACGATATTGCAATTTGCAAGCTGACAGGTGCCGATGTCGTTCGTCATCAGCTTGTACAGAAGATAATAGAAGCGTACGAGGTTTATGATAAGGCAAATCCTAATCAGGACAGGCCCAGACCTAAACCTGCAAGAAAGAAGCAGTAATATGAAGCATGAGATATATGTCAGCCGCGAGAAAACGGGACTCGGCCATAATAACGCGGCAGCACTTATAAAAAAATCAATAAAAAATGCTCTTTCCGCCGAGGGCATAGACAAGCCCTGCTTAATCAGCGTAATGCTCACAGACGATGAGGGCATACATGAAATTAATCGCGAGTTTCGCGGCGTTGACAGAGCGACGGATGTTCTGTCGTTCCCGCTTAACGAGCTGACCGCAGGCGAGTTTGATGAATCACTGTGCGAGCATGACCCCGAAAGCGGAAGCATAATGCTTGGCGATATGATGATATCTCTTGAACGCTGCGAAGCTCAGGGCGAGGAATTCGGTCATGGCTTTGAGCGGGAGATATGCTACCTGACCGTCCATTCGGTTTTGCATCTTTTGGGATACGACCATATAGATGAGGGTGAAATGAAGGCTCAGATGCGCGCAAGAGAAAAGACAATAATGGGAGATTAAAGATATGATTACAAAGTCAGCAATGATAACAATATGCGGCAGACCCAATGTGGGCAAATCAACGCTTACCAATGCACTTGTCGGCGAGAAAATTGCCATAGTGTCCAATAAGCCCCAGACCACCCGCAACCGCATCAGCGCCGTTGTTAACCGCGGCGACACACAGTTCGTACTTATGGATACTCCGGGCTTCCACAGACCGCGTACACGCCTCGGTGACTATATGGTAAATGTGGTTAAGGAAAGCGTTGCCGATGTTGATGCCGTAATGCTTCTTGTTGAGCCTATCGCCAATATAGGGCCTCAGGAGGAACAGCTTATAGAACGCATAAAGGAAACGGATGTTCCGGCAGTTCTTGTAATCAATAAAATCGATACCGTTGAAAAATCCGAGCTTCTTGAAGTAATCGCACTTTATTCCGCGGCACATGAGTTTGAAGCAATCATGCCCATATCCGCAAAGCGCGGCGAGGGTCTGGACGAGCTTATGGACGAGCTATCAAAATTTGCCTGTGAGGGTCCTCAGCTTTTCCCCGAGGACATGATATCCGACCAGCCTGAAAAGCAGATCTGCGCAGAGCTCGTCCGCGAAAAGCTTCTGCTCTGTCTCGATAAGGAAATTCCCCACGGCACAGCAATTGAAGTAACAAAATTTTCCGAGCGGGATAACGGCATAATCGACATGGATGTAACCATATTCTGCGAAAAGGCGAGCCATAAGGGCATAATAATCGGCAAGCAGGGAAGCATGCTGAAGAAAATCGGCGAAATGGCGCGTCAGGATATTGAGGCGTTTATGGGAACCAAAGTTTTCCTCCAGACATGGGTAAAAGTCAAGGAAAACTGGCGCGATTCACAGGCGCAGCTCCGCAACTTCGGCTATTCGGAATAAGATACCAAAATAAAACCGCCTCACTGTATGATACTAAGTATAGTGAGGTGGTCATATGAAAAGCGAAAAGTTATGGCAGCTGTTTTATGATACCGGCGATCCGCTGAGTTGGCTGTATTACCGTGCGGCGGAGAAATCTAAAGATATGGACGGGGCAGGCGATGAGCCTCGCCCCTGAGGTGAGCACCGTACATATGTTCAAGACAACAAAAGGACTGATTTTAAGAGAAGTTAAATATAAAGAGGCAGATAGAATTCTGACCGTTCTCACGGCTGATGAGGGAAAAATCACCGTTAAGGCTCGTGGAGCATTGAGGAAGGGCAGCAAGGTTTCTGCTGCGACTCAGCTTCTTGTTTTCTCCGAGCTTACGCTTTTTGAAAATAAAGGACGATGGACTGTGAACGAAGCCTCGACCATTGAGGAATTCAAGGGACTGCGCGATGATATAACTGCGCTGTCGCTGGCAAGCTATTTTGCCGAATGCGTTGAAGCCCTCACCGACGAAGATCAGCCCAATCCGTATATCTTGCAGCTTATCTTAAACTGCCTTTTTGCTCTGAGCAACGATATGTACAGTCAGGAGCATATTAAAACAGCCTTTGATATGCGCCTTATGTCCCTTTCGGGCTACCAACCTGATTTGACAGCCTGCGCCGTTTGCGGCGAGTCTGAGCCGTCTGAGCCGATGTTCAGTCCCTTAAACGGCGTAATCTGCTGCCGTAATTGCCGCAATCCCATGATAGATGCAAGCCTGAGGCTCTGTCCTGACTCTTTGAAGGCTTTGCGCTATATTCTCGAAGCCGAGCCGCGAAAGCTTCTGTCGTTCAATCTTGGAGATGAAGCGCTCGAGCGGGCAGCATATGCCGCCGAGACTTATCTCCTGACCCAGACCGAACGCCGCTTTTCAACACTCGAATACTGGAAAAATATAAGAAAACCTTTAATTTGAGGAACAAACCATGGATTTTTACGAAAAATCTTTAAATACACTTGAACTGCCTGCAGTTCTGAATATGCTGGCAGCTGAGGCTGTGTCCGAAAGCGCGAAGGAAGGAGCGCTTAAGCTCCAACCCTCGGATGATACGCACGAGGTAAAACGCCGCCTTGACGAGACAAGCGCCGCTAAAACCATGATGGTTGTACGCGGCAGCCCGTCGTTTTCGGGCATAAAGGATGTTCGCCCATCCCTGTCCAGAGCGGATCTGGGCGGTTCGCTTAACACATTGGAGCTTCTTTCAATTGCCCGTGTTTTGCAGTGCTCCAGACTTGTAAAAAGCTACATTGCCGATGACAGACATGAAAAAACCTGCATTGACTATCTGTTCTCAGCCCTCCACGCAAACCGTTTTCTCGAGGAGAAGATTACATCCTCAATCGTAGGCGAGGACGAGATAGCGGACAGCGCTTCATCGGAGCTTGCAAACATAAGACGAAAGATAAGAGCCGCAAGCGCAAGAGCGCGCGAGGCTTTGCAGAAGATAATTTCATCTCCGTCGTACGCAAAGGCCCTGCAGGAGCCCATCATTACCATGCGCTCCGATCGCTATGTTGTGCCTGTAAAGGCGGAGCACAAGGGGGCGGTTCCGGGACTTGTACATGATATCTCATCGTCCGGTGCAACGCTGTTTATAGAGCCAATGGCGGCGGTAAAGGCAAATAACGAGCTTCGCGAGCTTGCCGCAAAGGAGAAGCTTGAGATTGAGCGTATTCTTGCCGAGCTCTCTGCCGACTGCGCCGAACACGCAAACGATATATCAGCAGACTATAATCTGCTGATTCAGCTTGACCTTATATTTGCAAAAGCCAAGCTTTCGTACAATATGAATGCAATCGAGCCTGAGCTCAGAGAAAAGGGAATAGTATTCCGCCGCGCACGCCATCCGCTTCTGCCCAAGGATACGGCAGTGCCAATTGATCTTGAGCTGGGCGAGGACTTTGATACACTTATCATAACCGGCCCCAATACGGGCGGTAAAACCGTTACACTCAAAACTGTCGGACTTTTGAACATGATGGCTCAGTGCGGCCTGCATATACCCGCTGACGACGGAAGCGGTGTACCGGTTTACAAGAATATCCTTGCCGACATCGGCGATGAGCAGAGCATAGAGCAGAATCTTTCCACATTCTCCGCACACATGACGAATATTGTGCATATTCTGGATAAGTGCGATGAGCGCTCTCTGATCCTGTTTGATGAGCTTGGTGCAGGTACGGATCCCACCGAGGGTGCAGCACTGGCAATTGCAATAATCGAGCATGCACGAAACATAGGTGCAACAGTTGCGGCAACGACCCATTATGCAGAACTTAAGGTATACGCAACAAGCGAAGCGGGAATACAGAATGCTTCCTGTGAGTTTGACGTGGAAACACTGCGCCCCACATACAGGCTGCTTGTTGGTATTCCGGGTAAATCGAACGCATTTGCAATATCGGGAAGACTCGGACTGTCTTCTGAGATAATCGAAGATGCAAAGAGCAGGGTAGGCGTGCAGAATGCCAGCTTTGAAGCTACCATTGAAAAGCTTGAGCAGACCAGACTTATGCTTGAACGCGACAGAAACGAAGCCGCAAAGAAGCTCCGCGAAGCCGAAGAAAGCGCAAAGAAAGCTTCGTTCCTCAAAGCAGAGCTTGCCGTCCGTCTTGAAAAGGCGGACGAAAAGTCCCGACGCGAAGCTGAACGCATAATCGCCGATGCCCGCAAGACTGCGGAAGATACATTTGCCGAGCTTGACGAAATGCGCCGCCGAATAAACGAGGCTGAAGAAGCGCAGGCGGTAAACGATGCAAGAAGCGAGCTTCGCCGTAAGCTCAACGAAAAGGAAGATTCCTTTAAGTCTGCCAAAAGTGCTGAACCGAAGGAAAATAAAAAGTCCGCACGCCCGGTCAAAGCAGGCGATATGGTGGAAATCCTTTCAATGGGCGTTAAGGCTGAGGTGTTGTCGGTCAATGGCGACGGAAGCCTTGAGCTTAAAGCGGGCATAATGACCGTTAAGGCAAAGCAGAGCGAGGTTTATCTTCTTGAGGGCGAGAAGATAAAGAAAAAACAGCTTAGCTACAATGTGGCCTCTAATAGTCCGAGACGGGTCGTAAGCCCCGAAATTGACCTGCGCGGAATGGAGAGTATTGAGGCTGTCGCTGCAGCGGAAATGTATATTGATAACGCCGTTATGGCTAAACTAAAAACCGTTACCATTATTCACGGCAAAGGTACAGGCGCTCTGCGCCAGGCAGTCCAGCAGATGCTCCGACGAAACAAAGCCGTCAAATCATTCAGACTCGGCCGATTTGGTGAGGGCGAGAGCGGAGTTACAGTTGTCGAATTGAAATAAAATGACTGATTTAGCGTGGTGAATAATGTGTAAAACTACGAAATAGACAAAATCAGTTGACGAATTTTGAATAATTTGCTAAAGTATGAGTAATCTTTAAGGGTTATAAGGAGTGGCAAGGATGGTAACAAAAGAAGTAGTCATCAACAATCAGGTAGGTCTGCATGCAAGACCCGCGACTTTCTTTATCCAGAAAGCCAACGAATTTAAGAGCAGCATTTGGATTGAAAAGGACGATAGACGTGTTAACGCAAAGAGCCTTCTCGGTGTGCTTTCTCTTGGCATTGTAAAGGGCACGGCTGTTAATCTTATTGCCGACGGTCCTGATGAAGAGGCTGCGATTGCAACTCTTGCTGAGCTTATCGCTTCTGATTTTACCGAGTAATATTAATAAGAACCTAAGGGCGTGTGAAAGCACGCCCTTATTCTATATCAAGGTCAGTGTGTGATGGACAAGAAGAATAAAGCGATAATTGAAATGCTGACCTGCGCAGCTCTCTGGAGCATAGCAGGTATATTTATAAAGTTGATACCGTGGAATGCATTTGCCATAAGCTCAATCAGGAGCCTTGTGGCAGGACTTACGCTTCTGATATTCATAAAAATCAATAAGTTCAGGATAATATTCAATAAGCATTCCCTTGTTACGGGTCTGTTCATGGGACTGACTTATACATCCTTTGTATTGGCGAACAAGCTGACCACGGCGGCAAATGCAATTGTGCTTCAGTTCACCGCACCGCTTTTCATAGTGGTTTTCTCGGCGATGTTCTTTAAGCAGAAGATACGCCGCAATGACATGACAGCAGTGCTGTGCACCATGATAGGCATAGCGTTGTTCTTTGTTGACAAGCTTGAGGGCGGATATCTTGCAGGCAACTGTGTGGCTATAATGGCGGGTGCTTTTATGGGCTGCATGTATATGACCATGGGCAATGCCGAGGGAGAAGAGCGCTTTTCCGCTATTCTTGTGGGACAGATTATCGCGTTTCTGATCGGGCTGCCTGCCGTGATTACTACACACCCCGTGTTCAGCACGACACCTGTTGTCTGCATAGCGATTCTCGGCGTATTGCAACTTGGAATACCGTATATACTTTACGCAAAGGCTTCGGAACACTGTCCGCCGCTTGCGTGCTGCCTGCTTGGGGCGGTAGAACCGCTGCTGAATCCGATATGGGTCTTTCTGTTTGACGGTGAAAAGCCGGGGGTTTTTGCCCTTATAGGCGCTGTGATAGTTGTTGCATCGGTAACGGTCTGGTGCGCATTAGGAAATAAGAGCGAAGAGAAAACACATGCTTGATAACCTGCTTCAAAAAGCGAATAATCTGCCAATGCTTCCGGGGGTCTATATCATGCTCGATGCTTCCGGCGAGGTAATATATGTCGGCAAGGCGAAGAAACTGAAAAATCGCGTAACAAGCTATTTTCGCGGAAACCATCTGCCCAAGGTGCAGGCAATGGTGGATAAGGTTGCGGATTTTAACGTAATTGTTGTTGAATCAGAGTTTGAATCCCTTGTGCTTGAAAACTCACTGATAAAGCAGCATATGCCCCACTATAACATCCTTCTTAAGGATGATAAGGGCTATCCGTTTATCAGAATAGATAAAAATGCCGAGTATCCTAAATTTGAAATAGTAAACCGACCGAAGAAGGATGGTGCGAAATACCTTGGCCCTTACGGCGGCAGGAGTATTTCCAGAGAAATAATTGATGTTGTCTGCAAGACCCTGAAATTGCCGACCTGCGGCAAAAAGTTCCCGCGGGATATAGGCAAGGACAGACCATGCCTTAACAGCCATATGGGAAACTGCCGTGCATGGTGTCAGGGCAGGGAGAGCAGGGAGGACTACTTAAAGCTGATTGATGATGCCTGCCTTATTCTTGAGGGTAAGACAAAAGAACTTACCGCAGAGCTTGAGGATAAAATGCTCAAAGCATCGGATGAGCTTAAATTCGAGCTCGCCGCCGAGCTTCGTGACAGACTTCGCGCAGTGCAGGGACTGTCAAATAAGCAGAAGGTAATCGCAACCGCCTTTTCCGATACAGATTCAGTCGGTTTTTACCGTGGAGCAAAAAGCTGTTTTGTTGTTCTGCATTTTAATGACGGTTCGCTTACGGGCAAGGATTTTGAAATTATCTCCGAGCCTCTTGAGGGTGACAGCGAGGCAATCTCGCAGCTTGTGCGCATGTATTACAACAAACGAGGCACATTCCCAAAGTGCATTTTAGTGCCGTGCGAGTTTGAAGACAGGGAAGATATTGAACGGCTTTTCTCAGAACTTGCCGAGCGCAAGGTGAGCATTGAGGTTCCGGTTCGCGGAGAAAGAGCAAAGCTTGTTGAGAGGGCAAACCTCAACGCAAAAGAGGAAATATTGCGTGCCACAACCGCAGAGCAGCGTCGGACCGGAACTCTCGAGTGGCTCCGTAAAGCGCTTGAGCTTCCGGCGTATCCCGAAAGGATTGAGGCATTTGACGTTTCAAACCTTGGAGATACGGGCATTGTTGCCGCGATGACAGTTCATAAAAACGGCAAACCTTTAAAAAAGGATTATCGCAGGTTCAGAATTAAAGGTATGCCCGTCCGTGACGACTATGCAAGCATGCGGCAGGCTGTGGGCAGAAGATTCAAACACTATGCCGATGGCGACGAAAAGTTTTCAACACTTCCCGATCTGCTGCTCATAGACGGCGGTGAAACTCACGCACAGGCGGCGCTTGAGGTGCTCAGTTCCATGGGAATATCCGTGCCCGTATTCGGCATGGTAAAGGATGACCGCCACCGAACAAGAGCGCTCATAACTCCCGACGGGAGGGAAATAGGCATAAGCGGAAATCAGGCGGCGTTCTCAATGATAGGAAGCATTCAGGAGGAAACCCACCGATTCGCAATCGAATATCAGCGCTCGCTGAGAAACGAAAGCTTCGGCTCAGGACTTGAAAAAATTCCGGGCATTGGGGATAAACGAAAGAACGAGCTTCTCCGTCATTTTAAGACGATAAAAGCAATTAAAGCAGCTGACATACAGGAGCTTGAAGAAGTACTGCCGTCGAATGCTGCGAAGGCAGTATATGAATACTATCACAAAAGTGAGGGATAAAGCATGAGAGTTATAACCGGTAATCTGAGAGGAAAACGACTGAAAGAACCCTCAAATTACGATATTCGCCCCACAACCGATATGGTTAAGGAAGCTATATTCAATATAATCCAGTTCGATATAGAGGGAAGACGTGTACTGGACCTTTTTGCCGGCACAGGTCAGCTCGGCATTGAGTGCCTCAGCCGCGGCGCAGAATCAGTAACATTCGTTGACCAGAGCAAAGAGGCGGTATCTCTTGTCAAATCAAATCTTAAGACCTGCGGTGTTGAAGCAAGAGTTGTTCAGGATGACTCCATATCCTTCCTTAACCGCGGCGGCAAGTTTGATGTTATTCTGATTGACCCTCCGTATGCCACAAACCTTATAAATAAGGCACTTTCGGTTATCAATTCCGTTGACATCTTGTCGGAAGGTGGTATAATTGTTTGCGAAAGTTCACGGGAAAAGGAACTTCCTGAAATGGAAAGCCCGTATTATATGAAGAAAAGTTATAATTACGGCAAAGTTAAAATCACTATCTACGGCAAGGAGACAGATTAATGAGTGTAGCCATCTGCCCCGGAAGCTTTGATCCGATTACTCTGGGACACCTGAATATTATCAGACGTACAGCTCAGATTTTTGATAAGGTTGTCGTCTGCATAATGTTTAATTCGACTAAAACAACGCCTATGTTCTCGGTTGAAGAACGTGTTGAAATGGTTCGCAAGGTTGTTGAACGAATCCCTAATGTCGAAGTAGATACGGCTGACGGACTTCTTGCAGAATATGCGAAGAGATACGAGGGCGCCGTTCTTGTCAAAGGCTTGAGAGCCGCCTCGGACTTCGAATATGAATTTCAGATGAATCTGATAAATAAAAAGATTAATCCCTCGCTTGAAACGATGTTTCTTACGGCAAGTGAAAAATACACTTTCCTCAGCTCGTCGGTTGTGCGCGAAATGGCAAGATACGGAGCGGATCTAAGCGATTTTGTCCCCTGCGAGATTATTGATGATGTAGAGAAAAAAGCTCAATTATGGAGGCACTGAAATGAACGAAACTCATGAAGTAATGGAACTTATCGAAAGCTTATACACAATGGTATCCGAAGCATGGGGCGTCCCCCTCGGAAATGACAAGTGCATAGTTGAACGTGAAAAGGTACTTGAAATCCTTAACGATATCAAGACCGGCCTTCCTGTTGAGCTTGCAGAGGCAAAGCGCCTTGTTGCCGCAAGAGACGAATTTGTGGGCAACGCAAAGCGCGAAGCCGAGTCCATACGCAAGAATGCAGAGGACAGAGCGCGCGCGCTTTTAGAGGAGCAGGAGATTGTAAGAATTGCAAAATCCCATTCTGCAGAGCTTGTTTCCAGCGCTGAATACAAGTCAAAGGAACTCCGCCGCATCGCGAATGAGTATGTTGATGAAATTCTCCGCCGTACAGAGGAAACCGTCGGCTCCGCGCTCAAATCCATCAACGAATCCCGCGCAAGCTTCAAGAGCCTTGCAGGCACTCCCGCAACACCCATTGTCGAGGAAGAAACTGTCCCCGAAGAGGAAGAATAAACAAAACAATTACAATTGAATTTCAATGAAATTTCGACTTTAAGCCCGATTGAAAAATCGGGCTTATTTTTTGTTTTTACACCAAAAAAGTGCTTGCATTTTAAAGATTCAGACACTATAATAAAATCCAAGTGGTGGAAAGTGGTGCAGAGTGCATCAAAATCCCATTAATTGATGGAGGTGAAGAGCTTGACAGGCGAATATCAGCATACTCTGGATTCCAAGGGCAGACTCTTCATTCCTGCCAAGATGCGTGAAGAGCTTGGCAATGTTTTCTACATTACCCTCTCCATTGATAAATGTATTTCCGCATACAGCGCTGAAAACTGGAAGGTTTTCTCCGACAAGGTTGATGCAATGAGCTATGTAAAGCAGCGCAAAATGCGTCCGCTATTTGCATATGCAGCAAAGTGCGAGCTTGATAATCAGGGAAGAATACTGATTCCTGCCCACCTTCGTGAGTATGCCGGCCTTATAAAAAACGTAACCGTTGTTGGATGCAACAATCATGCCGAGTTCTGGGATGAAAACGCATGGGCAGAGGTTCATGCGGTAGAAATCACTCCCGAGAATATAGCGGCGGTTATGGAAGAACTGGAGTTTTGATTATGGGCGATAACCCTAAGCACATTTCTGTCCTGCTGAATGAGTGCATAGAAAATCTTAATATAAAACCGGACGGCATATATGTTGACGGAACACTTGGCCTCGGCGGCCATTCCGAGCAGATTCTGAAAAAGCTGACTACCGGCAGCCTTATCGGAATTGACCGCGATGAAAGCGCCATAAGAAGAACAGGGGAACGCCTGAAAGAGTTTGAAGGAAAGTTCACCTTAGTCCACGGAAACTTCTGCGATGTAGCGCAGATTCTTGATGATCTGGGCATTGAAGGCGTTGACGGTATGCTGTTTGACCTTGGTGTATCATCTCCGCAGCTTGATGAAAGCGAACGGGGATTTTCGTATATGTTGGACGCTCCGCTTGATATGCGCATGGATAACACAAGCCCTCTTACCGCTTGGAATGTGGTCAATGAATGGTCTGAAAGCGAGATATCGAAAATACTCTGGGAATACGGCGAAGAAAAGTTTTCCCGACGTATAGCCTCGAGAATAACCGAAAAGAGGGAAGTCAAGCCCATAGAAACAACTCTCGAGCTTGTTGATATAATAAAATCCGCAATGCCCGCTTCCGCACTCCGCGAGAAGCAGCATCCGGCAAAGCGCTCGTTTCAGGCAATCAGAATTGCCGTAAACGATGAGCTGGGTGCGGTAAGGCAGATGATGGAGGAAGCCCCCGATAAACTCAATAAGGGTGGAAGACTTTGCGTAATCAGCTTCCATTCCCTTGAAGACAGAATAGTAAAAACAGGGATAGCATCGAGAGAAAACGGATGCACATGTCCGAGAGAAGCGCCCATATGTGTCTGCGGATTTGTGCAGACCTTAAAGAGCGTATACAGAAAACCGATAGTGCCGGGTGAGGAAGAGCTGGAATTTAACCCCCGCTCAAGAAGCGCAAAGCTTCGCGTAGCCGAGAGGGTGTAAGGAAGGTTTAACCATGTCTCGATTAAGGTCAGTAAAAAAAAGCAAAGTACTTTTTGTTTCGCTCTCCGTGTTGACTGCGTTGATTGTAACGGCAGGACTTTTCGTCAAAGTCGAGCTGACAAAAGCAATTGACGAAAACGCGGTACTGAAGCAGGAGTTATCAGACCTTAATGAGGCAAATGCGCGGCTTGAAATTGAGTACGAATCCCTCATAGATCTATCCGAACTTGAGGAATACGCAAAAACCGCCCTCGGTATGCAAAAGCCCGAGAGCGAGAGAATAATACAGATTGACGTTGAGGTTCAGGACAAAGCGGAAATCTTAAAAGACAGCGCAAAGACTGAGACAGACAAATTGGTAAGCTCAATAATGGAATATTTAAGCGAACTTAAATGTAAGTTTAATTAAAGCTTAAATAATAAAAGGAGCTGCCATGCAAAAGTCGAATAAGCCCGAAGTAAAAAGGGCGCCTAACCGTACAATGCTTCGCCGCACATTGTTTTTGATGATAGTGTGCGGCATAGTTGCTTTTTCAGTGCTGGCTATACGGCTGTATAAGCTGCAGATAATAGACCATGATTTCTATGAGGACATGGCAATAAGCCAGCAACTGAGAGAAACAAGCACCTCCGCCTCCCGTGGCACGATATATGACCGTAATATGAATGTGCTTGCCATGAGTGCTGATGTTGAAAATGTTTACCTCAGCCCTGCGGAGATTGAGAAATACGGAGAAGACATTGATTTAATTGCCGATAATCTCTCGGAGATTCTGGATATAGACAGGGAAGAGATAGTAGAAAAAGCAAAGACAAAAGGCTCGTGGTATGTAACCGTTGCAAGAAAAATTGAGCCCGATGTTGCCGATAAAATCAGGCAGTTTAAAAATGAGTACCAGTTAAAAGGTGTTCGCCTTGAAAGTGACACAAAGCGCTACTATCCCAATTCGTCCCTTGCCTGCCATGTAATCGGCTTTGTGGGAACGGATAACTGCGGCCTCAACGGAGTTGAAGCGCAGTACGATAAATTTCTTGCGGGAGTTGACGGTACATATAAACGCGCAACCAATGCCTACGGCACGGATATGCTGCTGACCAGATTCGAGGGGTTTGAGGGCGCAGAGAACGGTTGTAACGTCGTTACGACCATTGATTCAACCATTCAGTACTACATCGAAAAAAGCCTTTATCAGGCAATCGAGGATTATGATATCCGAAACGGTGCAGGCGCAATCGCAATGGATGTAAATACGGGCAAGATCCTTGCAATGGCATCCATCGGCGGCTACGACCTGAATAATTTCCTCGACGTCAGCGACGATGCCCGAAGCATTATAGACTCAGCACCCACAAAAGAAGAACGCGAAAAACGCCTTGCCGATGCACAGCAGCTCCAGTGGAGAAATAAAACTCTTTCTGACACTTATGAGCCGGGCTCGACATTTAAAATAATAACCCTGTCCATGGCGCTGGAAGAGGGAGTTGTCAATTTGGATGACAGCTTTTTCTGCGGCGGTGCGGTGCAGGTAAAAGGCAGAACAAACCCCGTAAAGTGCTGGAAAACAGAGGGCCACGGTTCGCAGACGCTTACGCAGGCCGTACAGCATTCATGTAATGTTGCTTTTGTAAATATCGGTATGCGCGTAGGCGCGGATACATTTTATAAATACTGCGATGCCTTCGGCTTCCTGAGCCTGACCGATGACAGCTCAGAACAGCTGACAGCCACAACGGGCATAGACCTCGGTGGCGAAAGCGGCAGCATATGGTGGAGCAAAGATACGTTTTGCAGCGAAAAGAATTTATCGCAGCTTGCGGCAGCCTCCTTCGGCCAGACATTTACCATAACTCCGCTCCAGCTTATAACTGCGGTCAGCGCCTGCGTAAACGGAGGCAAGCTTATGCAGCCATATGTTGTGCAGAGTGCACTTGATTCTGACGGCAATTGCGTTTATAATCGAGAACCGAAGGTTGTTCATAGAGTCATCAGCGAAGAAACAAGTAAAACCGTATGCTCAATACTTGAACAGGTAGTCGGTGACCCCAAAGACGGAACGGGTAAAAACGCAGCGGTTGCCGGATACCGTATTGGCGGCAAAACCGGCACAAGCGAAAAAGTAAGCCTTGAGGCAACAACCGGTCAGAAAGAATATATCGTTTCTTTCATCGGCTTTGCGCCTGCGGATGATCCGCAGATTGCAATACTTGTTATGCTTGATTCCCCGAGTAACGAATCGGGTATCTATATAAGCGGAGGCCAGATGGCAGCCCCCGTTGTCGGAAAAATGTTCTCCGACGTTCTGCCGTATATGGGCATTGAACCGGAATTCACCGAAGATGAAATGAAAACAATCGACAGAGCCGTGCCGGATACGGTCGGCCTCAGCCTTGACGAAGCAGAAGAAAAGCTTCGTGACGATGGCTTTGAGATAAGACTTCTCGGTAAGGGAAGCACCGTAACAGATCAGCTTCCTGCTTCAGGTGCCGTAATCGCCGAGGGAAGCACGGTTATAATCTATGCGGATAAAGCGCCGTCGACCGAAGCGGAAACAATGCCCGATATATCCGGTATGAGCTACGCCGAGGCAAATGAAGTGCTTAGTACTTACGGATTATTCATCCGTTCAAGTTCACTTATACCCGATCCGGACGGACTTAAGATTTCGGCTCAGAGCATAAAGCGCGGAAGCCCGGTTAAGCCCGGAACGGTTATCGAGGTAACGCTTCTTACGAGTGACAAGAGTATGTTCGGAAGATATTGAAAGATAAGGAGATAAAAATGAAACTTTCGGAAATCCTTAAGAATATAGAACTTATCGAGGTCCACGCAAACCTTGACTGTGATATAAGCGGCATAAGCTACGATTCACGCACAACTAAAGAGGGCGACTTGTTTATCGCAATAGTTGGCTTTGAATCGGACGGTCATAAATATATCCCCATGGCAAAGGAAAAGGGGGCAGGCGTCGTAGTCTGCGAAAGAGCACCCGAGTGTGATATCCCTTATGTTCTGGTTTCCGACAGCCGCCTTGCTCTCGCACTTGCAAGCTGCGAGCTTTTCGGCAATCCGTCTCACGAAATGACGGTTATCGGCATTACGGGAACAAACGGCAAGACCACAACCACATATCTTTTAAAGCACATGCTTGAAAACAAGCTCAATGCAAAAGTCGGACTTGTCGGCACAAACGGAAACATGATAGGCGATGAGTTCATTCATTCCGAGAGAACGACTCCGGAAAGCTATGAGCTTCAGAAGCTTTTCCGCGAAATGGCGGATGCTGGCTGCACCCATGTTGTTATGGAGGTTTCATCCCATTCTCTGTACTTAAACAGAGTTGCAGGCATTAAGTTCAAGGTCGGTGTTTTCTCGAACCTCACTCAGGATCATCTCGATTTCCATGAAACGATGGAGAATTATGCCGCGGCAAAGGCAATGCTGTTCAATATGTGCGAGGTCGGCTGCTTCAATCTTGATGACAAATGGGTTAGCGCGATGACCGAAAACGCAAGCTGCCGCATAATGACATATTCCGCCGAGAAAAACGAGGCAGACCTTGTTGCGAAGGATATACGCCTTTCCGCATCAGGCGTTAAGTTTTGCGGTGTCACCAATGACGCGCTCGAGCGTGTCAAGCTTGCGATACCGGGACAATTTTCCGTCTATAATGCACTCGGCGTAATATGCGCAGGCCTTGCAATCGGCATGAGCCTTGCTGACTGCGCTGAGGCCATGGCAGATGCAAAGGGCGTAAAGGGAAGAATGGAAGTAGTTCCCACAAACGGAGATTACACAATTCTGATTGATTATGCACATACTCCTGATGCACTGGAAAACGCGCTTAAAGCCCTGCGCGGCACCGCCGAGGGCAGATTGATTGTTCTTTTCGGCTGCGGCGGCGACCGTGATAAAACAAAACGCCCCATCATGGGCGGAATTGCCGCTGATAACGCAGATTTCGTTATAGTGACAAGTGATAATCCCAGAACGGAGGACGCGCAGACCATTATTGATGAGATATGTGTCGGCCTCAAGGGTAAGAATACACCGCATAAGGTGATCTGCGACAGAGTGGAGGCAATCCACTGGGCCATTGACAACCATAGGGCAAATGATGTAATATTGCTTGCCGGCAAAGGCCACGAGGATTATCAGGTTATCGGCAAGGAAAAGATACATCTTGATGAAAGAGAAGTAGTTGCCGAATATATAAACAGATAAGATAGAGAAGAGGAATTTAAATGACAATTCAGCTTATTTTAGCTTTTGTGTTAGCATTTCTGTTTGCAACAGCTATGGGCAAGTTTTATATTCCCTGGCTTCGCAAGATAAAGGCGGGGCAGGAAATCAAGGAAAACGGCCCTACATGGCATATGTCAAAGTCAGGTACTCCTACCATGGGCGGCCTGATGTTCATCTGTGCAGTAACATTTGTCTGCCTGACTGTGGGATTTAAGCCCATGCTCAACGGCGATTTCAGACATATTTTTGTTCTGCTGTTTGCGCTCGTGTTCGGTGCAATCGGTTTCCTTGATGACTGGGAGAAGCTGAGAAAGAAGACCAACCTCGGACTCAGCGCAAAGGCAAAGTTCCTGCTCCAGCTTGCGGCGGCACTGGTTTTCGTTCTGCTTCTGCGTAAGCTCGGCCATATAAGCAATAATCTGTTTATCCCGTTCTGGAAGACCTATATTTATATCCCTGAGTGGCTGTATCTCGTTCTGGCGGCATTTATCATCGTCGGAACAGTTAATGCAGTTAACATTACCGACGGCGTAGACGGCCTTGCAAGCGGCACCTCAATGCCTGTGTGCCTGTTCTTTGTAGTCACCACATTCTGGCTTGGCGAGAGCTATCTTTCTCTTGGCATTTTCGCATCGGGACTTCTGGGTGCCCTCCTCGGATTTCTGGTATATAACTTCAATCCTGCAAAGGTATTCATGGGCGACACAGGCTCGCTTTTCCTCGGTGGAGCAATCGCTGCAATGGCATTTGCTTTTGATATGCCCCTTATCCTCGTCACTCTGGGCATAGTCTTTATTTGGGAAACACTTTCTGATATTATTCAGGTTTCTTACTTCAAGCTGACTCACGGCAAGCGCGTTTTCAAAATGGCACCCTTCCACCATCACCTTGAGATGGGCGGCTGGACCGGAAAGAAATGGTCGGAAAAAGAACTGTTTTGTCTTTTCACAGGTGTCTCCCTTGTTTTTGCAATAATTTCATTTTTCGGAATATATACTCCTTAATGATAATTACTTAAGGAGGCCTCAAAATGCAGTATACCGAGGATCGGACCGCAAGAATTCCCACACCGCAAGGGACAAGACGAAAAAGTCTTGATGCTCCGTTTTTCATCCTCGTTATGCTGCTTTTGACTATCGGTGTTATAATGGTTCTGTCATCAAGCTTTGCAAGAGCCTATTATGACCCGGGTGATATTACCGGCGGTGATCCCGCTTATTATTTTGTGCGACAGCTTGTATTTGCCGTTCTGGGATGCGCGGTCATGCTGTTTATGTCGCGTCTTCCCATGGGCTTTTATAAGCGCTTTTCTCTGCCGAGCCTCGGTATTGCAATCGTCCTTCTTGCGCTTGTGCCTGTAATAGGTGTTACTGCAAACGGTGCAAAGCGCTGGATAGGAGTCGGAAGCCTGACTCTGCAGCCGTCTGAGATAGCAAAGATAGCTGTCATATTGTCCTTTGCTTATCTTATCTGCCGCAATCGCGGCAAAATGAAAAGCTTCAAATTCGGAATATTGCCATTCGCGGTGATACTTCTTGTAATTGTCGGTCTCCTTGTTCTGGAACCGCATTTTTCGGCTTCGATTATAATCATCGCAATTGGCGGTGTTATGATATTCGTGGGCGGCGCAAAGCTTGTTTGGTTTGTTGCGGCCTTTATAATAGCGGGCGGCGGTCTTGCGGTCCTGCTGACCTTGTTTCCGTATGCCTCTACGCGCATTGTAACCTGGCGCGACCCCTTTGCATCGACTTCGGATGAGGGTTACCAGATTGTCCAGTCGCTTTATACCATCGGCTCAGGAGGGCTTACGGGGCTCGGCTTAGGCCAGAGCAGGCAAAAATACCTGTATCTGCCCGAAGAGCATAACGACTTTATATTCTCGGTTGTCTGCGAAGAGCTGGGCTTTATCGGCGCTGTTTTTATATTGGCGCTCTTCGCGCTTCTTATAATCCGAGGCTATTACATAGCGATTCACGCATCAGACAGATATAGCTTCTTGGTATGCACGGGAATAACAACTCTTCTTGCCGTGCAGGTGATACTTAATGTGGCGGTTGTCACAAACCTTGTTCCGTGTACCGGCATATCACTGCCGTTTTTCAGCTATGGCGGCACGGCGCTGTTAATTCAAATGGCTGAAATGGGAATACTTCTGAGCGCATCACGAGAGATCCCCGCCAAAAGGTCGGGGTGAGAAGGGAAGGATAAATATATGAAATTCATGTTTACCTGCGGCGGTACGGCAGGACACATTAACCCCGCACTTGCAGTTGCGGGACGGCTACGCGAGCTTATGCCCGATTGCGAGATTCTTTTCGTCGGCGCAGACGGACATATGGAAACCGATTTGGTGCCTCGCGGTGGCTATGATATCGTAACCTTGAAGGTCACCAATATCAGCCGCAGCAAGTCATTAAAGGGAATCATTCATAATATAAAGTCCATAATCAATGTTATTGTATCTACTGTTAAAGCAAGGAAGATTGTTAAGAACTTTAAGCCCGATATAGTTGTCGGTACAGGTGGCTATGTTTGCTATCCCGTGCTCAAGGCCGCAGCCAAGCTTGATATCCCCACAGTCGTTCACGAAAGCAACGCTTTCCCGGGACTCACGACGCGAATGCTTGAAAGCGTCGTAGATAAGATTCTCCTCGGCTTCGAGGAGAGCAAGCAGCATTATAAGCATCCCGATAAGCTCATAGTTACGGGAACTCCCGTAAGAGGACAGTTCGGTCTGTACACAAAGAAAAGCGCCAAGGCTGAGCTTGGACTTGATGAGAATAAGCCCCTCGTGGTGTCTGTGTGGGGCTCTCTCGGAGCTTCGCATATGAACGAGGCAATGTGCGAGTTCATTCGCCTTGCCGGTAGTAACGCAGGCTTTAGGATGATTCACTCGGCAGGTACGGCAGGCTATGAGAGTATGGTAAAGACTCTCAATGAAATTGCCCCAGATTACGAGAAAAACGGCATGGATGTCAGGGAGTACATCTATGACATGCCCCGCGTAATGGCTGCTGCGGATCTGGTGCTGTGCCGTGCAGGCGCTTCTACCGTCTCGGAGCTTACATATATGCACAAGCCTACAATATTTGTACCCTCGCCATATGTAACCAATAACCACCAGTTCAAGAACGCAAGCGTAATCAAAAACGCAGGCGGCGCTGAGATATTCGAAGAGGGCAAGTTTGAGCCTCAGGAGCTTCTCGACGAGGTAAAGAGAATTCTTTCATCTCCCGAAGAGCTTGAAAACATGGCGAAAGCTATGGAAAAACTATCTGTTGACGATGCAACCGAAGTAATCACCCAGCAGATACTCAGTTCATGTAAATAACGAAAAACTGCCTCGCGGCATAGAATGACTTGATCAATCTATTCTGCGAGGTTATTTTTATGGCTATATGGCATATAAACGGCGGACATAAGCTGAAAGGAAGCTGCTTTGTGCAGGGATCGAAAAACGCGGCTCTGCCGGTTATTACCGCGTCGGTTATATCCGGCGGAGTAACCGAGCTTTTAAATGTTCCACAGCTCAGCGATATTACAAATACTCTGCGAATACTCCGTCAGCTTGGCTGTGTTGCCGAGCAGCAGGGAAACGATGTTTACATAGATTCGACGTGCTTAAGCTCAAACACAGTTCCCGCAGAAATGATGGAGAAGATGCGCTCATCTGTGCTGTTTATGGGCGCACTTCTGGCAAGATGCGGCGAAGTTCACCTCACAAATCCGGGCGGATGCAAAATCGGTGCAAGACCTGTTGACCTGCACATATCGGCAATGAAAGCTCTCGGAGCTGAGGTGGAGGAAAACGGCTGCGAGATAGTCTGCAAAGCCGATAAGCTGAAAGGTGCGCATATAGAGCTTCCGTTTCCCAGCGTAGGCGCAACGGAAAACGCCATGATAGCCGCCTGCATGGCTGATGGGGAGACGGTGATAAGCGGTGCTGCAAAAGAACCTGAAATCGTAGACTTGCAGGAGTATCTGCGGAAAAAGGGAGCTTACATATACGGCGCGGGAACGGGAAAAATCAGCATTAACGGCTTTGAGAAGAGCAAACATTGCGGACACAGAATAATACCCGATAGAATTGTCGCATCGAGCCTGCTCTGCGCAGCGGCCGCAGCAGGCGGTGATATAGAGCTTCGCGGCGTTGATTTAAAGGAATTTTCATGCTTACAGCACTTCCTAAATGAAGCCGGATGTGATATAATAGTAAATCAACGGTCTATAAGGCTTGTTTCCGACGGCAGACTCCGCTCAGTATCGGATGTTGTAACGGCGCCTTACCCCGGCTTTCCGACGGACGCACAGCCATTGCTTATGGCGGCTCTTTTAAAGGCAGACGGTAAGACCGAATTTACCGAGAACATCTTTGACAGCCGCTATTGCCATGCGAGAGAGCTGTCGCGCTTCGGAGCAGATATAACGGTCAATGGAAGAAATGCCACCGTATGGGGCGTTAAGAGTCTGAACGGCGCAACAGTAACGGCAACCGACCTGCGCGGTGGCGCAGCGATGATAATAGCCGGCCTTTCGGCAAACGGAAAGACCGAGGTCGTTGATACGGGACACATTTTCCGCGGATACGAGAATTTTGACTATAAGCTGCGCTCGCTTGGCGCAGATGTGTATATGGAGATTTGAATTTATGCCAGGTACAAATGATAAATTCCTCATTAAGCAAAAAGCAAAGGAAAACATAGGTAAGCTTGC